>Ga0209064_1000101_pt1 | contig 193533 bp, 187 predicted proteins | sample Inofromicrocosms_FD_187498 | JGI IMG/M metagenome (GOLD analysis project Ga0209064, IMG submission 187498) | Mouse cecum microbial communities from Vienna, Austria - Inoculum for glucosamine and mucus D2O microcosms (SPAdes) (version 2) | ecosystem: Host-associated > Mammals > Digestive system...
TTCACGGTCGCCTTTCGCCCTGAATCTCGGTCACATAGCTACAGCTATGCTCCCTCGATTCATGACGAAATCCGACGCGTGAAAACGGGCTTTGGATTTAACAGTTGTTATGAAACGCCCTCTTAAAGCGACAATCCACCCATTCCATAGCACCGCACCAGCCACCTTGACAAGCAAAATCACATTTTTTAACCTGCCGGTTCATTATTCGCCACTTTTTTGCCACAAAAAAATTAGCTTATTCCACGAAAAAAAGCTAATTTTGCATCGAAACTCATGTTTTAGTGCCACATTTTACGACCCATTGTTTCAACAATATCTTCCTTTATGCGGTTCTATACCTTGGAGAACTCTCTCCAACCAACTAATAAACTAAATTTTAAAACAATATAAATCATCAACAAATAACTTAAAAGCTAATATAACCCGCCGAGAGGCTGAGTCAATTCTAAACTTTTTAACATCTGAGATTAATCAAGTAGAATTTTATGGACAGCAACGAAAAAAAAGTAAAAAGACCTCGTATCGGGGAAAGCCGTCCTGTAAGCGGCGCAGACCCTAATCCCGAAGTGCGCAACGAAGTTTCGCGTCACAATGACTTTAACACCCGTCAGGGAGACGAACAGCAGCAACAGCAAGGAAACGGATATTACTCCAACCGTCCCTATCAGCAAAACCGTCCTTACAACAACAATCGTCAACAAGGCGGCTACAACCGTTACAACAACAATGGCGGTTACCAGCAACGGCAAAACGGCTACAACCGTTACAATAACAACGGTGGCTATCAGGCACGTCAGCAACAACACGTCCCCGCCGACTATTCGCAGAACCCTGCACCCGCTCCCGAGCCCAAGGAAGGAGCCGAAACGACTGCACCCGAAACGACCGGCTACACCCCGGCCAACAATACCGGTGGCTACCAGCCACGCCATCAGCAGGGCGGATACAACAACTACCGTCAAAACGGATATAACAACCGCCAAGGAGGGTATAACAACAACCGTCAGGGAGGGTACAACAACAATAACCGTCAAGGCGGATACAACAACAACCGTCAGGGCGGATATAACAACAATAACCGTCAAGGCGGATACAACAACCGTCAAGGCGGATATAATGCCCAAGGCGGCGGATACAGTAACAACCGTCAGGGAGGGTACAACAACCAAGGCGGATACAACAACCGCCAAGGCGGGTACAATAACAACCATCAGGGCGGATACAACAACAACCGTCAAGGCGGATACAACAACCGCAAACCCTCGCAGCCGCGCCAGAACCAATTCGGGATGCCCCACGGCGGAAAGAGTTTCACTCCGCGCCCCAAGCGCATCGAGTATGAAATGCCCATACCCGATCCCAACGAGCAAATCCGTCTCAACAAGTATATGGCCAATGCCGGTATCTGCTCGCGCCGCGAAGCCGACGAGTTTATCCAGCAGGGCCTCGTAAAGGTCAATGGTCAGGTAGTTACAGAACTCGGCACCAAGATTTCCCACAACGACACCATCGAGTATGATGACAAAGTGGTGACACTGGAAAGAAAGTGCTACATCCTTCTCAACAAACCCAAGGACTGCGTCACCACTAGCGATGACCCCAACGGCCGTCTGACAGTCATGGATATTGTCAAGGGTGCCTGTGACGAGCGCATCTACCCCGTCGGACGACTCGACCGCAATACAACAGGCGTCCTCCTGCTCACCAACGACGGTGACCTCGCGTCCAAGCTGACCCATCCCAAGTATGTCAAGAAGAAAATATATCATGTGTGGACTGACAAAGACATCTCTGAGGACGACATGCAGCGCATCGCTGACGGCATCGAGCTTGAAGACGGCCCCATCCACGCCGACGCAATCAGCTATGCCACCGAGACCGACCGCAATCAGGCCGGCATCGAAATCCACTCGGGACGCAACCGCATCGTGCGCCGCATCTTTGAAAGCCTCGGCTACCATGTGACCAAGCTCGACCGCGTTTACTTTGCAGGACTCACTAAGAAAAACCTGCCTCGCGGACGCTGGCGCTACCTCACTCAGGAGGAAGTCAACTTCTTGAAGATGGGATCATTTGAATAAAAAACATCTTTATATAGTGTCGGGTATGTGCGATACGCACTTTCCCGACACTATCTAACAAATAAACCAACCTCACAAATGAAACGAACCAAAGTTAACAGTCTGCTCGATGGGTCCCTTATCGGACAAGAGGTCGAAGCCAAAGGGTGGGTGCGTACCCGCCGAGGCAACAAACACGTTCAATTTGTTGCGCTCAACGACGGCTCGACCATCAAAAACATCCAGATTGTATTTGATATGGCCAAGTTCTCTGACGACGACCTCCGGCCTGTAACCACAGGCTCAAGCATTCGTGTGACCGGCACGCTCGTCGAGTCACAGGGAAAAGGTCAGACTTGTGAAATTCAAGCCGACACTCTCGAAGTCTACGGCACCGCCGACCCCGAGAAGTATCCCTTGCAGAAGAAAGGCCACACTCTCGAATTCCTTCGCGAAATCGCCCACCTTCGTCCCCGCACCAACACTTTCGGCGCAATCCTGCGCGTGCGCAGCACACTGGCATTTGCCGTTCACAAATTTTTCACCGAAAAAGGATTTGTCTACCTCAACACCCCCCTCATCACCGCAAGCGACTGCGAGGGTGCCGGGGCAATGTTTCAGGTGACCACCCTCGACCTTGAAAATCCGCCCCGCAACGAGGAAGGCAAAATCGACTACTCTCAGGATTTCTTTGGAAAAACTACTGCCCTGACCGTGTCAGGACAGCTCGAAGGAGAGCTTGGCGCGACCGCGCTCGGCGAAATATACACTTTCGGCCCCACATTCCGCGCCGAAAACTCCAACACTCCCCGACACTTGGCCGAGTTTTGGATGATCGAGCCTGAAATGGCATTCTATGACATAACCGACAACATGGACCTCGCCGAGGAATTTGTCAAATACTGTATCAAGTATGCCCTTGACCATTCCCGCGACGACATCGAGTTCCTCGCGTCGATGTATGACAAAGAACTTATCGAGCGCCTCAACTTCGTTGTAGACAACGAGTTTGTACGCCTCACCTACACCGAGGGAGTCAAGATTCTTGAAGAATCGGGACGCAAATTTGAATTCCCCGTCCATTGGGGCACCGACCTTCAGAGCGAACACGAACGTTATCTCGTTGAAGAACACTTCAAGAAACCTGTCATCCTGACTGACTATCCCAAGGAAATCAAGGCATTCTACATGAAGCTCAACGACGATGGAAAGACCGTCCGCGCGATGGATGTGCTTTTCCCCCACATCGGCGAAATTATCGGCGGCTCGGAACGCGAGGCATCCTACGACAAACTCGCTGCCCGCATCGAAGAACTCAACATCCCGATGAAAGACATGTGGTGGTATCTCGATACCCGCCGTTTCGGCACCGTGCCGCATTCCGGTTTCGGCCTCGGATTCGAGCGACTCGTCCTCTTTGTGACAGGCATGGCCAACATCCGCGATGTCATCCCATTCCCCCGTTTCCCCAAAAACGCTGAATTCTAACAACCACGTTTACCGATAAAGGAATTGCGCATGAACCGCTTGAATCGGTTCATGCGCAATTCTTTTTTAGTACAATCTGTCACAGTCACACCGCATAGCCGAGCCACGATAAAATCAGCGGGGCCAGCAACGCGGTGAAAAGGCCGTTTAGAGTCAGACCGAGCGACGAAAACGCCCCACACCTCTGACCACGCTCCTCCATCACTGCCGCCGTGCCTACGGCATGAGCAGCCGTGCCTATTGACAACCCCGTCGCAATCGGACTCTTTATGTGACTCATTTTTACCATTCTGAAACCTGCCATACCGCCGAAAATCCCGGTACACACTACCACTGCCGCTGTCAGCGACGGAATCCCGCCCATGGCCGTTGAAATTTCCATCGCTATCGGGGTAGTGACCGCCTTAGGAGCGAGAGACAGTACAATCTCCTTTGTCGCACCAAGGAATTCGGCGACCAAGACCACCGATACTATCCCGACAACACATCCGGCAAGCTCGGCAAGCAACAACGGCAATAATTGTTTCCTGATGTTTTCGAGCTGACGGTACAGCGGCACCCCGAGTGCCACTACCGCAGGTTTCAGCCAAAACTCGATATAATCCCCACCCTCGCGATACATTTCATAATCGATACCGAAACAGCTCAGCACAACAATCAGCACGACAATTGAAATCAATATCGGGTTAAGAAACACGATTCCCGTCCTGCGCTGAAGCAATCTCGACACGAGAAAGACAATAAATGTCAGCGCGATAAGGAATATTTTGTTTGTAAGAAATTCCATAATTAAAGTTTGTTAAAAACGACCTTTATTCGACCGATTCCCCGACCCTGTGATGAGACGAACCGACACGTCTGACAAATTGATGCACCCATCCGGTGACAGCAATAATGATAAACGTGCTGACCACCGATGCACCGACAATCGGAAGCCACTGCTCTGAAACAAGCCCCAGACACCTCATCAACCCAACGCCGGCCGGAACAAAAAAGAACCCGAGATTGCCGACAAGGAAATCAGAGACCTTATCGACCCACATCAGCCTGACAATTCTCAGTTTAAGCGCCGCAGTGAGAAGCAGCATCCCGATGATACTTGACGGGATAGGAATACCGGTAAAATACACAACTGTCTCACCCATCGCGAGAAACGCGAACAATACCGCACATTGTAAAATCATAACGCATAGTAATAATAATAACGCCACAAAATTATAAATTAATCCACACAAAAACAATACCCCGACGATTCGTCATCCCCGGACACGCCCTCTAATAATACCATCCGGCAGGTTCCTGCATCGCGATATATCGCGATTGCTTGCCTGATTTCATTAATTCGACACTCTTTTTCCTGCAAATGCTGAAATCTCGCGATTTATTGCTATTTTTGCAATAGAGTCCAAATCAAGTGAGTGTCCAAAATTATTTATACCAGCATGGAAATAAATCTACCTCCGAGGGTTTCCGGCGAGCCGCTAACCATTGATACTGAAAACTCTCGCCAAATTATCATAATCGGAGCCAACGGCTCGGGCAAGACACGGTTTGCCTCCCGTCTGGCTGCCGACATGGGCGAGCGCTCATTTCGCATATCAGCACTGAAAGCCCTTTACGGGGTGGCCGATGAAAATCTCCCTGTCAACCGTCTTTACAACGAAACGGTCAAAACGACCGGTTTGCTTAAAGCCGACATCACGGGGGAATTTGACCGTCTCATCGCCTTGCTTCTGAACGAGGAAATCCTTGCCCATCTCGAATCAAAATATCAGCACGACGGCTCCCCGAGACCCCCGACACGCCTTGACAAGGTTATAGCGATGTGGGAAGAAATATTTCCGGCCAATAAAATCCTTATCGAGAGCGGTCGCATGTTGTTTGGGCGCACATCGGAAGGCGGTTCCTACCCCTCGGCTCGTCTCAGCGACGGGGAACGGGCCGTCATATATTACATCGGAGCCGTGTTGATGGCTCCTGCTGGGAGCGCAATTTTCGTAGACTCACCCGACATTTTCCTGCATCGCTCCTCAATCCAGTCTCTGTGGAACCGCATTGAGCAGATGCGTCAGGACTGCACGTTTGTCTACACGACCCATGACCTCACATTTGCATCCTCTCGCGGTGAAGGGACTACCGTCTGGGTCAAAAACTACGACCCGGAAAAAGCCGAATGGGACTACGACACTCTCCAGTCTCAGTCGGGACTCAGCGAGGAACTTTACCTTGCCATACTCGGTGCGCGCAAACCGGTATTGTTCATCGAGGGAGATGGTGTCAACTCTTTCGATGCAAAACTTTATCCTCTCATTTTCAAAGACTACACCGTGGCGTCAATCGGCGGATGCAATCAAGTCATCGAGGCAACGAGAACATTCAACAGCCTCAGCTCATTCCACAATCTCGACGCTGCGGGACTCGTCGACCGCGACCGCCGCGACCCCGGCGAGGTGAAGTATCTCCGCAGCCGCAAAATATTCGTTCCCGAGGTTGCCGAGATTGAAAACATCTTTATGCTGGAAGAAATAATCCGCACGGTCGCATCCCACAACCGCCGCAACGAGGACAAGGCATTTGAAAAAGTGCGGAAGGCAATCTTCCACATCTTTGAATCAGACCTGAAACAGCAGGCCCTTCTACACACCCGGCACAAGGTAAAGAAAACGCTTGAACACCGCATCGACGGCCGGTTTGCCAATATAAACAAACTTGAGGAACATATCAACGACCTCGCTCAGGCCATCAACCCGCGCGGACTTTACGAGGAATTCTGTCGCGAGTTCCGAATGTATCTTAGACAAGGCGACTACAACTCTATTCTGCGCGTCTACAACCGCAAGTCGATGCTCGTCGAAAGCCATGTCTCGGAATTGTGCGGTGTGCGCGGACATGACAAAAACTCATACGTCAGAGCCATCCTCTCTATCCTGCGGGAAGACGGCCCCGATGCCGACCGCATCCGGCGCGCCGTCGAGCTGTGCATCGGAATAAACCGGCAACCGCAATCTGACGTTTAAATTAAACAAATCGCAAAATCAGACCAGTATGAAACAGAATGAAATCATCTCCAATATAAAAACGCGGCTCGGGATTGAGTCGCTCAATGACATGCAGCTCGTCATGAGCGGCATCGAAACCCGCGGCACAGCCGTGTTGCTTGCCCCGACAGGGTCAGGCAAAACAATAGCCTTCGCCATACCCATGCTGCGCAGCCTCCCTTCTCCTCAAAACAAGGTAATGGCACTTGTAATCGCCCCATCGCGCGAACTCGTGTTGCAGATAGCCGAAGTAATACGCCAGATTGCCACCGGTTACAAAACCACGACCCTCTATGGCGGCCACCCCATGCAAGAGGAGGTCAATTCTCTGTCGGTAACCCCGGACATCATCGTTGCCACCCCGGGCCGACTTCTCGACCACCTCAAGCGCGGCCAGCTCGACCTGTCGGCGGTCAGCACGCTCGTCCTTGACGAGTATGACAAGTCGCTCGAACTCGGTTTTGCCGACGAGATGCGACGCATCGTGAAACATCTGAAACAGATGAAATTCCTGATTCTGACATCTGCCACCCCCCTCGCTGAAAAACCCGACTGGCTTCCACTCGCCTCTCCTCTTGTCATCGATTTTTCAGCAAAAAACGATTCGCCCCGCAGCCGCACTCAGATTGTGCACATCGAAAGTCCCTCCCGCGACAAAATCGATACTCTGACCGACCTTCTAAACACCCTCCCCGATGGCCGCGTGATTGTCTTTGCCAATCACCGGGAAAGCGTGGAACGCATCTACAACATTCTCCGCAGCCGCCACCTTCCTGTCGGGATATATCACGGCGGACTGGAACAGCACGACCGCGAAAATTCCATTGAAATGCTTAACAACAATTCTACCCCCATCCTTGTTTCCACTGACTTAGGTTCACGCGGACTCGATATCACCGGGGGCGTAGACAACGTCGTTCACTACCATCTCCCGCCATCTCCCGAGTCTTGGACCCACCGTAACGGACGCACCGCCCGTGTCGACTCTACAGGTACGGTCTACGTCATCACCGCCGACGGCGAGACGATTCCCGACTATGTCGACTGGGACCGCGACTGGTATCCATCAGGAAAAAGCGACAACCTGATTCGATCGCTAAACGTCACTTTATATTTCAACGTCGGTAAAAAAGAGAAAATCTCGCGTGGAGACATCGTTGGATTCCTGATTGCCAAGGGCGGCCTCGCCGCCACGCAGATAGGACGCATATCGCTGCGTGACCACAGTGCCCTCGTAGCCATCCCCCGCGAAGTCGCGTCCAAGACGCTCGCCGCAGTCGCAGGACAGAAAATAAAAAACACCCGCATCAAGATTTCGCTTATCGACAGAGTCTGTTAAGACGAAAATCGGGAAATCGCATAATCCCGCTATATCCGGGAAAGGCAATGAATCTGAGATGCCGGTTAAAAATCATCGATAATTTTTAACCGGCCTCTCATTGTGTAATCAAACACCGGTTGAAATAATTTCCTATACCGCATATTTTTCGTAATTTTGCGGTACTATATGCCACACAAAGCGGTTTCCCATATTATCATGATACTGACTGCAATCCTTCTCGCGGGTTGTAGTTCCACCAAGCATGTACCCGAGGGGAAATATCTGCTTGACAATGTCGATATTGAAATTCACGGGGACAATTCAGTCAAGAAAGCCGATCTTGTCAACTATCTGAGACAGACTCCCAATCACAAATCACTCGGTTTTTTCAAGCTCCAGCTTGCCACCTACAACCTCTCGGGCCGGGACTCCTCCCGATGGTACAACCGATGGATACGCCGGATGGGACAACCGCCCGTAATATATGACAACTCCCTGACCGAGGCATCAAAGCGACAACTCACACAGGCCCTCATAAACCGAGGCTATATGGAAGCCGACGTGGCCGCAGAGTCTTTCCCCGCGCCCGGAGGCAAAAAAATCGACGTAAAATACACCGTCACGACCGGCGAGCCCCACCGTTTGGCATCGGTCGAGTACCTGATTCCCGACACAGCAATTCAGAACGTTATTTTCGCCGACTCTGCCCTGCTGACACTCAAGCCCGGCAATCTTTTCAATCGCGACGACTTCGAGGCTCAGCGCACGGCTATTACCGAACGGTTGCGGAACAACGGCTACTATGCGTTTACCAAAGACTACATCACCTTCATTGCCGACACGGCCGAAAATTCCAAGGAGGTAAACCTGACTATGGCCGTCAGACCGCCCCGCCGCAGTGAACGCGACTCGGTGCCGGCTCATCGACGCTACTTTGTCAGGAACGTCTACTACGTCACTGACTACGACGCGACCTCGTCGGCCAAGACTGCATACACGGTAGCTGACACCGTGCACTACAAAGACATCACCGTGCTTTATGGGAAAGACCGGTACCTATCTCCAAAAGTTCTGGAGGAAAAAAACTACATAAAGCCGGGACAGCTTTACAGCGTCGCCGAGCTTGACCGCACCTACGAGTCATTGTCGCGACTGAGCATCCTGAAGTCGGTCAACATGGAAACGCTCCGTGTCGGCGCGACCCCCGACGGCCGGGAATGGCTCGACATATACGTCCTGCTGTCCCGCAACAAAAAACAATCCGTGACATTTGACATTGAGGGAACCAATTCGGAAGGAGACCTCGGATTCGGCCTCGGACTGACCTACCAGCACCGCAATATAGCCAAAGGCTCACAGTTGTTGACCACCCGCCTGAGAATGAACTACGAAAGCCTCTCGGGCAATTTCAACGGCCTCATCAATGACCGTTATACCGAATATGCCGCAGAAACGGGCATTACCTTCCCAAGGTTTGAATTCCCGTTTGCGCCTGAAAAGATGAAACGGCGACTGAGGGTGTCGACCGAGTTTGCTGTCTCGTTCAACTATCAGGAACGCCCCGAATACACACGCATCATCGCCGGCGCAGCGTGGAAATACAAATGGGCCAACCGCGAGAACAACCACCGGTACACATTTGACCTCATCGACATCAACTATGTCTACCTGCCCGAGCGCACTAACGACTTTCTTGACCAGATTGCCCCCGACAACCCCCTGCTGCGTTACAGTTACGAAGACCACTTCATCATGCGCATGGGTTATACCTACTACCGCACCAACCGGCGCATCCCGGCCTCCACTTCCATTGGCCGCGTCGAGCTACAGTCAAGCATCTACACCCTCCGCGCCTCGGTCGAGACAGCCGGAAACCTGCTGTATGCGTTGTCCAAGGCCACCCGTCAGAAACGCCATGACCAAGTTTACCGCGTCTTCGGCATCCAGTACTCCCAGTATGCAAAATTTGAAATCGACTATGGACTGACGCGCAACATCAACACGCGCCACGCAGTAGCGTTCCATGTGGGCGGCGGCATCGGAGTCCCCTATGGCAACTCGACCGTAATGCCGTTTGAAAAACGGTTTTATGCCGGAGGTGCCAACGGAGTGCGCGGATGGAGCGTCAGGACTCTCGGACCGGGGTCCTATAACTCCCGCAACTCTGTAACCGACTTTATAAACCAGTGCGGCGACCTGCGCCTCGACCTCAATTTTGAATACCGTGCCAAGCTGTTCTGGGTTCTCGAAGGCGCGGCATTTGTCGATGCAGGCAATATCTGGACAATAAGGAATTATGAAAACCAGCCGGGCGGCGAGTTCAAGTTAGACCGTTTCTGGAAACAAATCGCACTGGCCTACGGTGTCGGGCTGCGCTTTGATTTTTCATATTTCCTTTTGCGTTTCGACTTGGGATTCAAAGTCCACAACCCCGCACAGGATCAGGAACGCTGGCCCATAATCCATCCTGACTGGCACCGCGATGCGACATTCCACTTCGCTGTCGGCTATCCTTTCTAAAAACCCGATGACACAATCCCGTGTTATCTGTTAAGTACATCTTTCACAAAAAAAATGAAATCGCTTATAATATTTGACCTCGACGGAACACTGCTGAACACCATTGAAGACCTCGGCATCGCGACCAACTATGCCCTGTCGCAATGCGGATATCCGCAGCATTCCATGTCGTCCTACCCGATGTTTGTCGGAAACGGAGTCTCCCGTCTGCTTGAACGGGCACTCCCCGAGGACGAGCGCAACGCTGAAAACATCGCACGGATGCGCGAAAAATTCAGCGAATACTATGACAGTCATGACTGTGACCACACCGTCCCCTATCCCGGCATTCCCGAATTGCTTGACGAGCTGACATCGCAGGGGATAAAAGTTGCCGTCGCGTCCAACAAGTATCAGTCAGCCGTCACCCGGCTCGTACAGCACTTTTTCCCGACCGTTCCGTGGGGAGCCGTCGAGGGGCAGAAAGAGGATGTCCCCGTGAAACCCGACCCGTCGATAGTCTTTGAGATTCTCGGCAAATGTCCTACCCCCAAGGCCGAAGTCCTTTACATCGGAGACTCGGGAGTCGACATGGAGACGGCCCGCCGAGCCTGTGTGGAATCAATCGGGGTGTCGTGGGGATTCAGATCAGTGAAAGAACTAAAGGACCACTATGCCGACCACATCGTCAACTCGCCCGACGAAATTCTTTCACATCTTTCCGATGACGAATAATAACACCACCTGAAACGATAACGGCGTTGAAACTTTGGAGTTTCAACGCCGTTATCGTTTTTAGACCGGGATGGGATTATACATACCCCCTGATGATACCGCGCTTAGAGTTGCGGATAAACAGGATGATTTCATCGCGTTCCTTGGTCGCGGGCAGTTCGGCCTCGATGCGTTCGATGGCATCGCTGACATTAAGTCCCGACAGATAGAGGTAACGGTAGATTTCCTGAATGTCACGGATATCCTCGTTGGTGAAACCGCGACGGCGCAGACCGATCGAGTTGACACCGGCATAGGCGATCGGTTCGCGCGCAGCCTTTACATACGGGGGAATATCCTTGTTGACAAGCGCACCACCCTGAATCATGACATGGGGCCCGATGTGGCAGAACTGGTGGACAAGCGTACCGCCGCCGATTACAGCGTGATTGTCAACAACGACCTCGCCTGCAAGCTGGGTAGCGTTTGACATGATGACATTGTCACCGACCACGCAGTCGTGGGCGACATGGCAATAGGCCATGATGAGACAGTTGCTGCCCACCACGGTCTTCCCCTTGGCGGCAGTGCCACGGTTGATAGTCACACACTCGCGGATTGTAGTATTGTCACCGACAATGGCAAGGGTCTCCTCGCCACGGAATTTGAGGTCCTGAGGAATGGCTGAGATTACAGCTCCGGGGAAGATGGTGCAATTCTTACCGATGCGCGCACCCTCCATGATAGTTACATTTGAGCCAATCCTTGTCCCTTCACCGATCTCGACATTCTGATCGATGGTGACAAAGGGATCTATAACCACGCTGGGGGCAATCTTGGCCGCAGGGTGGACGTAGGCTAAAGGTTGTTTCATAATATTTATTTAGTCGTATCTTGCTTTACTTGTTCTTGATAATCTGAGCCATAAACTCACACTCGGTCACAATCTTCTCGCCGACAAAGGCATATCCCTTCATCATGGCGCATCCGCGACGCAGCTCGGTCATGAACGACACATGGAAGACAAGGGTGTCGCCGGGAACGACTTTCTGACGGAATTTCACGTTGTCTATCTTCATGAAGTAGGTAGAATAACGCTCAGGCTCGTCAAGGCCGCTGAGAACGAGAAGACCGCCGGTCTGCGCCATAGCCTCGACTTGGAGAACGCCGGGGAGAACCGGTTCCTGAGGGAAATGTCCTTGGAAGAAAGGCTCGTTGGCGGTAATGTTCTTGACACCCACGATGTAGTTGGTGCCCTTGTCGATAATCTTGTCGACAAGGAGGAAGGGGTAACGGTGGGGCAGCATCTCGCGGATGCGGTTGTTGTCCATCAGCGGCTCCTTGTTGGGGTTATAGATTGGTGCCTGAATATCCTGATGCTTGATTTCGCGACGGATTTTCTTGGAAAATGCAGTGTTGATGGAATGTCCGGGGCGAGTGGCGATAACCTTGCCTTTGAGCGGACGGCCGATGAGGGCGATGTCGCCGAGCACGTCAAGAAGTTTGTGACGGGCAGGCTCGTTTTCCGAGGTCAAGGGGATATTGTTGATGTAACCGAAGTCGCTCACATTCTTGTGGGGCACATTCATGAGGTCGGCCAATCGGTCAAGCTCGCACTGCTCCATCGGAGAATCATAAATGACGATCGCGTTGTCAAGGTCGCCACCCTTGATAAGGTTTCCTTTTACCAGAGGCTCGATTTCACGCACGAATACGAAGGTGCGGCTCGCGCCGATTTCGGCGGGGAAATCCTCGATGCGGTCAAGAGTAGCATACTGGTTGTTGAGGACGTTGGAGGGGAAGTCAATCTTAACGTCAACCGAGAAATCCTCATCGGGCAGCACGATAATCGACGCACCGGTAGTGTCGTCACGCACCTCGATTTTAGACTTTACATAATAAAAATCCTTGTCAGCCTTCTGCTCTTCAAGACCCACTTCCGAAATCTTCTCGCAATACTCGCGCGCGCTGCCGTCGAGAATCGGAAGCTCGGGCGCGTTGACCTCGATAAGGCAGTTGTCGATACCGGCGGCGTAAAGAGCGGCAAGCGCATGCTCGACTGTCGATATTTTCACCTCGCCGCGAGCCAGCACGGTGCCACGGTTGGTTGCCACGACATTTTCAGCAAGCGCGTCAATCACGGGCTGGTCGTCGAGATCAACACGTTTCAATTTGTATCCATGATTCTCGGGGGCCGGAAGGAAACGGGCCTCTATTTCAAGTCCGGTGTGAAGTCCTTTGCCCGACACCGAAAACGGAGCTTTAAGCGTTACCTGATTCATTATGAGTTATGATGTTTTTTACTTTTTAATCGTTTTTTCAAGAGCCGCCACGCGGTCATAGAGAGAGGAAAGACGTTTCACATTGACAAGCGAGCGGGCATATTCACCCATCTCGACAGCAGGCGACCCCATGATGCGGTCGCCGGGACGGGTGGCCTTGTTGACCCCGCTCTGTGCCCCGATGTGCGTCCCGTCGGCGATGGCAAGGTGACCGACGATACCGACCTGACCGCCCACCATGCAGTTGGCGCCCACTTTTCCTGACCCGGCCATGCCCACCTGTGCGGCCATGACGGTGTTCTCGCCGATAGAGCAGTTGTGGGCAACCTGAATGAGATTGTCGAGTTTGACACCGTCGGCAATCGTGGTAGACCCCATCACGGCACGGTCGACAGTCGTGTTGGCTCCGATTTCCACATCATTGCCGATAACAACATTGCCTGTCTGGGGAATTTTTTCATACTTGCCGTCCTTGGGGGCAAACCCGAAACCGTCACTGCCGATGACAGCTCCCGAGTGAATGATGCACCTCTCGCCGAGACGGCATTCCTTGTAGATTTTCACGCCGGAGTAAAGGATGGTGCCGTCACCGATTTCGCAATTGTCACCCACATAGACCTGAGGATATATTTTCACCCCGTGACCGATTTTGCAACCGGGGGCAATATATGCAAAAGCCCCGACATAGACATCTTCACTGATCTCCACACCGGGTGCTACATAACTGGGTTGCTCGATGCCGCGCTTTTCGACCGCGCCCATTTTCTCGACCATTGTCAACAGTTCGGCAACGGTGGCATACGGGTCATCGACACGAATCAATGTGGCCGCTATCGGATGCTCGGCCACAAAGTCGCGGCGCACAAGAACAATTGACGAGCGGGTATCGTAGATATAATGGGTATATTTAGGGTTTGCCAAAAAAGACAGGGCACCGGGATGTCCTTCCTCTATCTTGGCAAATGTGCTGACTTTTACTTCTCCGTCACCGTCCACAGTCCCGTGGACGAGTGCTGCAAGTTGCGAGGCTGTTAGCTCCATGCTTTCAGGCTGTTTATCCTTATTTTAGTTACTAAATAACGGGGTCGGGAGAGCAGAGTCCCGTTTCAATGTGCAAAGTTGGCAAAAATTTTTCACATTTCACCCAAAACGTCGTGGAAAAAGCGCTTTTATATCGAGAATCGAGCCGAAAATCGGTAGATTATGGGATTATCAGAAGTTGATTGACAGCCTGACGTTAATCTGGCGGCGGGTCAGATAATTGGGGACGGCATACTGGATGTCGTTCACGTCAGTAACCCAGTAATAGCTGCTGACATTGGAGATGTCGAGGAGGTTGAACACATCTACCCCGAGCCAGACGCTCTTTAAATGACGCAGGAAGCCGTCGCGGCTTTCGCCCTCCTTTATCGGGGAAAGCAATGCGTAGGAAAGCCCCACGTCGACACGCTTGTAGGGAGGAGTGCGGAAATACATCTTGTCACGCGAGCTGCGCGGGGCAGTCATAGGGAGACCGTCGGAAAAAATTCCTCGCAGCGAGAATTTCAACTTGGGAAATTTGGGAAAATAGTCGGTGAAGAACAAGCCGAAACTATAACGCCGGTCAGTTGGGCGCGGAACCTTTACCCCGTTGAGGTTCTCGCTCGTCTTCATCAGCGAGAAACTGATCCACGAGTCGGAGCCGGGGACAAACTGCCCAAACAGTTTCATGTCTAACCCCATAGCGTAACCGCTCGACGCGTTCACGCCGGCATAGACAATCTTGAGGTTGTCTATTTCATAAGGCACAAGGTTTCCGAGTGCCTTATAGTATATCTCGCCCGACAGCTTGAAGGGGCGGTTCATGGCGCGGAAGGTGTAATCGGCTCCCCCTGTCAGATGAAAGCTGCGCTGCGACTTGATGCCGTCGTTCAGCATGATTGAGGTATTGCCGTCTTCATCGGAGACAGGACAGCGGTATTCCTTATAAAACGGCGACTGGTAGTAGAGGCCGGTGGCAAAACGGAAGGCCCAGTTGCGCGACTGCTCGGGCACGAAACCCACGTTGACGCGCGGACTGAAAAGGAATTCTTTATTAAATGTCCAGTAGCTCATCCTGACACCGGCGTTCACGGTCAGGAACCCCGATGCCGTGTTTATCTTCCACGCATCCTGAACAAAGGCCGACATGCGCGTTGACGAGAGGTCGTGGCGTGACGACATATTATAGATGACCTTTACAGCCTCGCCTGTCGACGGGAGAGAATATCCGGCTGAGTCGCGAAGTTCCCACTCGCGGCTACGGTCCATTATCTTCTCGCCTTGAACTGAAAGGCCATAGGTCAGCGTGTGAAACTTGTTCAACGCCGTCTGTCCTTTCAGCGCAAGGGCAATCACACTCGCTTTCAAGCGGTTGCGGGCATGTTCGTGGTATCGGCCGACACCAAGCTCGCCACCCACGTCGCCGGTACCGGCCTGATCGAGCCAGTATTCGCCCGAGATGTCGTAGGACACAAGCTCGTTGGTCAGATACCCCGAGGCAAGCAACTGCAACGACGTGGCACGGCCGGGGCGGTAATCGAGCGACAATGCGCCGAAATAGGTCTCAAACTTGTCTTTTTCATGCCCGTCGAAATACACGGTAAACTGCTTGGCATCGGTCGAAGTGCCGAAATTGGTCGTGCGGTTGACCGGGGTAAACTTGTAATTGTTCACAGCGATGTTACCGAGAAACGACACGCGCAGCTTTTTGGAAATCTGAAAGCCTATATTGGTCTGATAGTCGATAAACTCGGGGTCATACTCCCCTTTTGTCTCCATTGAGCTAAGTAGCGACGCGTTGCGCTTGTAACGCACTCCGTGGAGTTGGGAAAACCGCTTGGAACTCTGCCCGAGGGCAAAACTTCCCCCCATAAGGCTCAGCGACAGCGACCCTTCGAGCGCCTCGGGCTGACGGTAGGTGATGTCGAGCACACTCGACATCTTGTCGCCATACTCGGCGGTAAAACCTCCGGTCGAAAAGCCGATGGACCCGACGAGGTCGGGGTTGATGATGCTGAGCCCCTCCTGCTGCCCCGACGATATGAGCAACGGGCGGTAGACTTCGATGCCGTTGATGTAGACACTGTTTTCATCATAGGAGCCGCCGCGCACCGAGTATTGCGACGACATCTCGTTGGACGACGTGACACCCGCCTGCATCGTTATGAGCGACTCGACACTGCCGCCCGACACATCGGGACTCACCCGCAACTGCTCGGTGTCGATTGTGGCTATCGAGCCGGTCTGCTTTTTCAGCTCGGTAATCTCGACCTGACCGAGAACCTCGGTGTCGAGCATCATGCGCATGTTGACAGTCACGTCACCCGACGCGTCAATCAGCGTGCGCTTCTCGTCGCGGTAACCGATGCATGAAAAATGCACCGTAATCGTGTCGGCCGCCGGACATGCAAGCGAATACTCTCCTTCGAGACCCGAGTTTGTTCCGATTGCCGTGCCGCCGATGCGCACGGTCACAAACTCAACCGGCTCGTTGTTCTGGTCGGTAATCTTGCCATGAATCCTGACCTGAGCGGCAACAGCCGCCACTGGCAGAACCGCAGCAAGCAAAAACAATATGTGTATCAGCGTGTACCGTATCTTCATGTTCATATTGTTATAAACGAAGATTCGGCCAAATAATTGCATCACCGGGCATTGAATCGCCAACCGACGCCGAGCATCAGGTAGGAGGGGTCCTTGAAATCCGACAACTGATACCCGACGTGGAGAAACAGGTTGGGGGTGACGAAGGTCTTTAACGCCACAATCTGATACCACCCCTTCCAGTCCGACCCCTTGTAATAGACATTGTGGCCCATACCTATATTTATAGAGAATATAGGCATTGTCAGCTCGCCTCGCAGCGAGAGGCCGACGGCAAACTGCTCGTCAAGCGGGGGGCGGTAAAACTTCGGGTTGTCTCCTAAGGTCCCGGGGACAAGATAACGGCCTATATTGGCACTTTCATCATATTTTGCGTCGAGCGACACACCCGCTCCGAAATACTTGTTGAACCGGTAGATGGGGTTGAAATTGAATCCGGCCACGGCAAACCGACCCGGCACGAGATAACGCTCGTCGCTGTGAAAAGAGCCGTCGACAAAACTTTCGGTTTCATCCCAGAATCCTTTCTTTCGCAGCGACCCGAACAGAATCAAGTCATAGACAATATGGGGCGAAATCGATTCCCCGGCTCCCGAAAATTCCGGTTGCCGGCCAAAGTTGTAAACCGCACCCAAGCGCGCCCCGATGGTGTTCACCCCGGCGTTTGGGAACGAGGTATTGCCGTTGGAATAATGGGCCACATCCACTCCTGCCACAAGATTCCACCTCTTGTCAAGACGGTAGTTCAACAGCAGTCCGAAATTGAGATACGCATTGGCGCGCGACCCGACCACGACATTCCACGGGTTGTCGTAGTCATCATATTTTTTCCATCCGAATGAGGCACCGAAGTTCCATTCATAATCCAGCGACAACCGCGATGACAGCGAGACGATGCGCGACCCTTGGAACGCATAGAGCGCCACAGGTGACCCGATCTCGGAATTGTTGAAAAATGTATTCCACGCCACGCCGATTCCCTGATAGGCATGGGGATACAGCCGTCCCGACTTTGAATCCCGAGAAAAGCGGAAAGAATACTGGAGGTGAGCCGAGCCTGTCCCCTCGATGGGCGTGGCCTTGGTGTTTTCACCACGGAAAAAGTTATTGGTCGGGAACACATACCCGGGCCGAAGGTCGAGGCTCAGAGCCGACACCGCCGAGCGCGTAGTGTCGGCACCCACGGCAGCGACAGCCGCCAATAACAAAACCAAGGAGAGTAATATTTTCTTCATTGACTAATGTGATAATTTTTATTCCAGTCACAAACCTACTGCACATTTCTAAAAGTGCAGTGCGTTTGTGACAACAACATAGTTTACGGTCATAAACTCAGGCTGCCGCATCCGCGCCTTACCCCATATTTCGCGCACCCGGCCTGTGACAGGGTTCTCGCAAGTCAGCGTATAGTCGACCGCGATGTCGGAATAGTGGGACCCGATGGTAACATCGGCCGCTATACCGGGAGGGACAATGAGTGCCGACGGGGAGTTGGGCCACTTGTCAAGAGACAGATTCTGAATCCCCGGCTGAAATCTGACCATCGTCCCGTTCATACCCAAAAGATAGTCGGAAAACGTGGGTATCTCCACCATCTGATTCTCATAGTCGATACAGTCAAACAGATAAGGGCACCAGCTTTCAAACTCAACCGACATATCCAACGGAGGACGCGCGTCGTAGGTCCATCTCATGTTTTCCTCGCCGCTATTGGCGACACGGACAGTCTCGATGTCTACATTTTCAGAGCCGTAAAACTCATAACCGTGCAGATTAAAGTCGACACTGATAATCCGTGATTTTGATTCGGGTGTCAGTTCCACCTTTACGTCGTGCGAATCCCACTCGGAATAGAACCGAAGAGTAAAATTGAATGTCCTGCCGGTAAAATTGCCGAGCGATTTTATCTCAATCCTGTCGCCCGCCATACGCGTCGCTCGGACACCCATCCACTCGGTGCTGCACTCTATCGACTTGACTCGGTCGTCATCATCAGTCTCGACCGAGAAAAAGACATCGCTCCTCTCTGTCTGCAGGTCAAAACCATCCCATGCCGAGGATCCGGTGGTGACAGTCACAATGCCGTCATCTCCCGCCACTGTCACTTCGGTCTTATCAGGAGCGAAATCGCCGACAAACACATCGTCGTTACACGACACGGCAACAATGGCAAGGGAAAATATGCTCAATTTCTTTATTCTCATTTACTTGAATCTGATTGTAAACCGTGTCAACGAATCGACAGGGGAGGTTGAGAGGTTGAACCCACACTTGTGACGGCGCAGAATCTCGGCGACAAACATCAGGCCGAGGCCCTGCCCGGTCGGTTTGGTGGAAAAGAACGGGGTGAACAGCTTGGACGCGGCTTCGGGAGTAATGCCCGGCCCGTCGTCGATGATTTCAAGCACGGGCGGGTCAACGGAAATGCGCAATGTCACCGTTCCCCGACGGGCCCCGATGCTGTCGACCGAATTTTTCACAAGATTTATAACGGCCTGTTCCATCAGCGTCGTATCGATGTCGACACTGACAGGAACGTCGGGGAACATGGTGACAATCCCGACAGTCTCGCCACACATGTCTCGCAGGAACGGCAATATCGACTCGACATGCCCGACGAGGTCGACCCGCGATAGAACAGGCTCGGGAATGCGCACGACGTTGGCATAAGAGGTTATGAACCGCGACAATCCCATAGCGCGGTCCGAGCAGCTTGCAACCGCGGCCTTCAGGTCAGGCTCGCTTTCGGCAAAATAATCGCTCAACAGGTCAAATATCGAGGTAATTCCGGCCATCGAGTTGTTGACCTCGTGGGCAATAACGCGGATAACCTTCTCATAGGCCGCTTTTTCGGCGCGCATGACCTCGTCGGTAAGACTTTCAATCATGAAAAAGGGACACTGATACCCTTGGTCCATAAACGACAGGCGGCTGAGACGGAAAATCTTCGTGTCACTGAGCCTGACGGTCTTATTCTCGCCTTTTTCAAGAGTGGCAAGCTCGGCCCCGAGGGCGGTGTCAAGCTCCCCGAGTGTTTTTCCCGGGAGTTGCTCCTCCTTGAGGATTACCACGGCTGCCTTGTTGGCCATCATCACGCGGTTGTCAGTCCCGAGGATTATGATTCCCATCGGGGATGCCTCGATAAGCAAGTCAAGGAAATGGTTCTGCTCCCTGACACGCAACCGCTCCTTTTTCAGGCGCGCCATCAGGTCGTTGAACAGCGCGACCACCTTGTCGGCATCCCACTGCCCCACCTTGGAAAGACGGCTGCTGAAATCCTGCTCGCGCAACAGGTCAACGCCGTTAATCAACGCTGACACGGGCCGTATCAGCGACCGGTACAGCACGCTCATCAGAATCAGTATCGCCACGATGCACCCCTCGGCAACAAGCAACACCTTCAGCGGCGTGACATAAAACGGCGCGACAACCGCCCCCGCAATCAGCAGCAACGTGACTGCCGTGAATACCCATGTGGCCCTCATTGCGCTATACCATATTTTTCCATGCGGCGATAAAGTGCCTGACGGGTGATTCCGAGCAGTGCGGCTACCCGTGAGAGATTTCCGTCGCAGCGGCGCAGCGCGACGGTTATGGCGCGCCGTTCCATGTCGTCAAGGGTCATTACCCCGTCGCTCACGCCGTCGATGTCGTTGAAATCAGCCTCCCCGGCAACAGCCGCGACATCATCGCGGCCAATGACTGATTTTCCCGACACGATAATGATGCGCTCGACAAGATTGCGCAACTCGCGGATGTTTCCCGGATAGGGATAGCGCGTCAGCAGCTCCACCGCCTCAGGGGAAAACTCGACATCGTGTACCGACAGGGCGGCAAAGTGCGCGACAAGGAGCGGTATGTCCTCACGACGCTCACGCAGTGCCGGGAGATGGAGCGTAATCAGGTTTATGCGGTAAAGGAGGTCTTCGCGGAAACGCTTCTCGCGGACCATCGCGGGCAGGTCGGCATTGGTCGCGCTGACCACCCGGATGTCGACACGACGAGGCCGGCTGTCGCCAAGCACTTCAAACGTGTGTTCCTGCAACACTCTGAGCAGCTTAACCTGACAACTGAAATCAAGGTCGCCGATTTCGTCAAGAAAAATCGTCCCGCCGTCGGCCATCTCAAAACGTCCCTTGCGGTCAGCCGCCGCGCCGGTAAACGCCCCGCGGGCATGGCCAAACATCTCGCTCTCGAAAAGCGACTGCGAGATGCCGCCGAGATTCACCTTTACAAGCGGCGAGGAGCTGCGGCGCGACAAGTCGTGAATCGCTTTGGCGACAAGCTCCTTGCCTGTGCCGTTTTCCCCGGTTATAAGCACTGACGCATCGGTCGGAGCGACACGCTCGACTGTTTCAAGTACTTTTAACAAGGCCGGGCTACGGCCGATGATTCCATATTGTTCAAAGCGGTTTTCATCGCCGCAGTGCCCCGGCCGGGGCACTGCGGCATCTCGCGCCAGCGAGATGCCTGTCTCAACACGGCTGAGCAGCAGCCGGTTGTCCCACGGCTTGGTGATAAAGTCAAACGCCCCGCGCTTCATCCCTTCGACAGCCAGCTCGATGCTGCCCCATGCCGTGATGAGGATTACCGGCACTTCGGGACGGAAAATCTTGACCTGACGCAGCAGCGTCAGACCGTCCTCGCCCGTGGTTGTCGAGGAGTAGTTCATATCCATTATTATGACCTCGGGAGATTCGCCGCGCACCACGTCAAGGGCCTCGCCGGGAGTCGCAACGGCCGTGACGGTATATCCGGCCCTTTTGAGCAACAACCCGAGCGACATTCTGACCGTGGCATCGTCATCGACAACAAGTATCATAGCAAAATATCAACGTCAATTTATTGTTAGATTGCAAATTTACACATTATTCACATCTATACGCCACTTTTGAAAGTTAAATTTTATTAGAGGTTGTGGCTGAAAAATTCGAGAATCACAGGCAAAGCCGATTTCCAGTAACCCCACGAATGGTCTCCCGGGGCGGTGATATACCGATGGTCGATGCCATGCTCGGTCAGCCTGCGGTCAAGTTCATTGTTCTCATTGATAAAGATGTCGCTCTCGCCACACATTATTATAATGTCGAGTTTGTCAGGTTCGAGTGTCGGGACAAGGCTCATGACAGTGTGGCCGCGCCATCGGGAGGGATTGGAAGCGTAGGAGCCGAGACGCTTTGCCATTTTCCATCGTTTGTGAAACTTAGCCGGGGTTATGTCCACACCCCCGCTCATCGACCCGGCTTTGCCCCAGATGTCGCCGTGACGCATTGCAAGCCACAATGCGCCGTGACCGCCCATGCTGAGTCCGGCGATAGCGCGGTGGTCTCGGTCGGGACGGGTGCGCAGCTCGGTGTCAACCGCCGGAACAAGTTCGTCGACAGTAAAACTCTCCATCTGCATTCCCTTGTCGACAGGACTGTCCCAATACCAGCTGTCACGCCCGTCGGGACACACGATTATCACGTTGTGGAGCGTCGCGAGATCGTCAAGACGCATGTGGGCCGCATAGTCACGGTAATCCCCGCTGTATCCGTTGAGCAGATAAACGACGGGGTAAGTGGCGGTATCACCTTCGGCAAGATAGCTTTCGGGAACAGCCACCGTCACTCTGACCGGCGAGGGGGAAACCTTCCCCGTCACAATTGAGAGGGTATCAACCTGAGCCGACGGGAAAGCATAGGCACTGATTGCCAGAAGCAAGGACAACAGCGATAAGAATGACTTTTTCATTGCTAAAATTGTTTTGCCGACAAATTTAGTCATTTTTCACTGATAATCCGTAACTTTGCATCAAATGAAAAAGTCACCGTTCACTGAAAAAGCGTCCCGGGAGGCAAAACGGCTGATAGCCACCGGCACGACTGTCATCGTCGGCCTCAGTGGCGGGGCCGACTCGGTCGCACTGCTCGACCTGCTTGCCTCGCTCGGCTACCGATGTGTGGCTGCCCACTGCAATTTCCACCTGCGCGGTAATGAAAGTTGCCGCGACGAGGAGGTGGCAAAAAGTCATGCCGAAAGACTCGGGGTGGAATTTGTCAAAGTCGATTTTGATGTACCGGCCCGCCGGAAATCAACGGGTGAATCAGTCGAAATGGCCTGCCGCGCCCTGCGCTATGAATGGTGGGAAGGGCTCAGGCAGCAGCTCGGCAATGCCGTTATAGCCGTCGCCCATCATCGCGATGACAATATCGAGACTTTTTTCCTCAACCTCATGCGCGGCAGCGGCATAGCGGGACTCAAAGGGATGCAGCCGAGAACCGGCTGCATTGTGCGTCCGATGCTCGGGTGCACCCGGCAGGAAATCGAGGAATATTGCCGCGACAGAGACCTGCGTTACATCGTTGACTCGACCAACCTTGAAAACGACTATCGCCGCAACCGCTTGCGCAACATCATCATTCCCGAAATCGAGCATCAGTTTCCCGGAGCGGTCGAGGGAATTGCCCGCTCGATAAGGTGTCTCGCGGATAATTATGAATTTTATCGCGACTGCGTAACGGGCGCCGTGGACAGATACATGTCACCTGACGGGTCAATCGATGTTGCCGCAATCATTGACCGCGAGCCGCACCGGCGCATGGTGCTGTTTGAAATCCTGTCGCCACTCGGCCTCAACATGACCCATGTCGACAACATCCTCGACTGCGCCTCCCGCTCGGGACTGACTTTTGGCGGCTACATTCTTGACCGCGGGATTCTGCGCCCGGCAAGCAGAGAAACTGCCGAGGAACGGATTGTCACTCTCACCGACGACCCCGGATTTGAAGTGACAATCTCGCCACGCGGGGACTTCTCCCCCACCCGCGACCCAATGACAATCTATCTTGACGAGAAAGTGCTTGACGGCGACCCGGTGTTCACGGTAAGACCGTGGCGCAAAGGAGACCGCATCGCGCCATTCGGGATGAAAGGCACACGCAAGGTGAGCGACCTGTTCAGCGACGCCAAGCTGCCGGTAGACGCAAAAAAGCGCATCAGCATCCTCACCCGCAACGGCGAAATCCTCTGGGTAATCGGCCTCCGCGCCTCCCGCCACTTCCCGGTAACCCCCGCCACCGCCCGCTACCTGACTATCACCGCCCGCAAATCCTGAACAAAAACCATGGCCGGGACAAACTGTTTGTCCCGGCCTTGATGATGGTTGTTGTTGATGGGTTTGTTTCAGCTGCGGACTTCAGTCCGCGCAACTACAGCTCCAGCTTGTGTAACGGGAGGTTGAACGCCTCGGCGACGGCGGGATAAACTACCTTGCCGTCGACAATGTTGACACCGAGTTCAAGCGCGTAGTCGCGGCGGCATGCCTCGCGCCATCCCAAGTCGGCAAGCTGAAGGGCATACGGGAGGGTGGCGTTGGTCAACGCAAGGGTCGATGTAAACGGCACGGCGCCGGGAATGTTGGCGACGGCATAATGCACGATTCCGTCCACTTCATATATCGGTTCGGCATGGGTAGTGGCACGGGATGTCTCGAAACAGCCGCCTTGGTCGATAGCCACATCGACAAGCACAGTTCCCGGTTTCATCAGTTTCAGCATCTCGCGGGTGACGAGTTTCGGAGCCTTGGCGCCGGGGATGAGCACCGAGCCGATTACCAAGTCAGTCTCGGGCAGCTCCTGCTCTATATTGAACGTCGAGCTGTAAAGAGTCTTGACATTGGCGGGCATCACATGGTCGAGATGACGCAGGACGGGGAGTGAAATATCGGTGATTGTGACATCGGCCTTGGCACCGGCAGCCATAATGGCCGCGTTGCGCCCGACGACACCGCCGCCGAGAATCAGCACCTTGGCTGGCTTGACACCCGGGACACCGCCGAGCAGCTTGCCCTTGCCCCCCTGTGGCTTTTCAAGGAAACGGGCACCCTCTTGCACCGACATGCGTCCGGCGACCTCGCTCATGGGGACAAGCAGCGGCAACGCGCCCGTCGGGAGCTGAACAGTCTCATAGGCGATGCAGGTCGCCCCGCTCTCAATCATCGCAAGGGTCAGAGCCTCGTCACTGGCAAAATGGAAATAGGTAAACACAAGCTGTCCTTTTTTGACAAGCTTATACTCAGGTTCGATCGGCTCCTTTACCTTGATTATCATCTCGGCTACGGAATAGGTCTCCTCGATAGTAGGCAAGACTGTGGCTCCGGCCTTTACATAATCTTCGTCGCTGAAACCGCTGCCATCTCCGGCAGTGTGCTGCACATAGACGGTGTGCCCGTGCTTTACAAGTTCTTTTACTCCCGCCGGGGTGACGGCGACGCGATTCTCGTTGTTCTTAATCTCTTTGGGGACTCCGATAATCATAATTGTCAGATTTTAGATGGTTAACGACCCCCAAATATACGCTATTTGCGCGGAAAAACAATTATCCCGTTCAATTTTTTTCAAAAAAATTTTGGTGATTCAAAAAATTGACTTAACTTTGCGGTGTACTAATTCACTAATACACTATGGTATGTTAAAAATCAATAATCTCACGTTTTCCTATTCGCGGAAATCCCACCCGGTGCTTGAGAACTTTTCTCTTGACCTCCCCTCGGGTGGAATATACGGCCTGCTCGGCCGCAACGGGGCGGGAAAATCGACACTTCTTTACCTGATGTGCGGCCTCCTGACCCCACAGCACGGATGTGTCACCTACAAGGGTGTAAATACCCGCCTGCGTCGCCCATCGACCCTTGCCGACATCTTCATTGTCCCTGAAGAATTCACACTGCCCGCCATATCGATGGACCGCTACGTCGCCCTCAATGCCCCGTTTTACCCACGCTTTTCTCGCGAAGACCTGAAACGGCACCTCGCGACCTTCGACCTCGACCCGTCTCTCAATCTCGGCGCGCTCTCGATGGGGCAGAAAAAGAAAGCGTTCATGTGTTTCGCTCTCGCATGCAACACCTCACTGCTGCTGATGGACGAGCCGACCAACGGCCTCGACATTCCCGGCAAAAGCACTTTCCGCCGTTTCATCGGCTCGGTAATCAACGATGACCGCACAATCGTCATCTCGTCGCATCAGGTGCGCGACATCGACCGCATCCTCGACCATCTGATAATAATGGACAACCACTCGGTGCTGCTCAACCGCTCGATTGCCGAAATTTCAAGCCGTCTGTCGTTCTGCACGACCGACGACCGCTCACTCATCGACCTCGCCCTCTACACTGCCCCGGCCCTCGGCGGCGCGGCAATTGTTTTGCCCAACGACGGAACCGACGACACCGATGTCAACCTTGAGACTCTCTTTGACTTCGCCCTGAGCCGTCCCGACATTTTGAACGCACAATTTTCCAAACCCGCTAACACCACCCTCTGATTATGGAATCATTCTCTATGGACCGCATGGGTCTCGTTATGACCAAAGAGATTCGTGAAAACTGGCGCAACCTCCTGATGATGCTCGGCGTGATGCTTGGCACGATGACAATGGCTGCCATCCTATGCGCTCAGTCAACCATATCTTCGCCGCGCGAATATGACCCGGCAATCGGGGGCGAAGTAATCGCGTTCACCATGCTGTTCTTCGCATTCGGCGCGATTTCGGCCTCGATGATGTTCCGCAACATGAACAGCAAGGAGTCACGCCTCGCCACGCTGATGAATCCGGCATCGCAGCTTGAAAAATATATTGCCCGATGGCTGATTTTCATTCCGGGGTTTGTCGCCGTCTACTTCCTGTTTGGCTTCGTCGCCGACTTCGTCAGATATATAATATATGTGGGAATTATCCCGGCCGACATCCATCCGGTCAGACTGATTTCAATCGGCGACGTTTTTAAACAGCGTCTTGCCGACGAATGGAACACCGTGCTGATGATGTTCTGCATCATCCAGTCATTCTTCGCACTCGGGAGCAGCGTGTGGCCGCGCAACTCGCTTGTCAAGACATTCATCGCCCTCGCCGTCATCGGCATCGCCTACATTTTCATCGGTATAAGGACTGTCGACCTGATGATTGATGACGAAGTGCGCACAGGATGTAGAATATACCGGGGCGACGACATCTCGCCACTGTGGCTATGGATTCCCACCGTCACCGTGTGCATCATAAACTATACGGTAGCCTACTTCCGTTTCCGTGAAAGTGAAATAATTGAACGATGGTAACAATATGATATTCAAGGACAGCAAAGCTATATATCTTCAGATAGCTGACAAAATATGCGATGATGTCATGACCGGAAGATTAACTGCCGACACACGCATCCCGTCGGTCAGAGAATACGCGGCTTCAGTCGAAGTAAACGCCAACACAGTCATGCGCACCTACGATTATCTGGCACAACAAGGTGTGTTGTTCAACAAGCGCGGAATCGGGTTCTTCATCAGCGATGATGCACGCGACCGCATCGTGGAGACGCGCCGACGCTCCTTTCTCAATGACGAAATCAACTATTTCTTCAAACAACTCAATCTGCTCGACATCTCGGCCGACGAGCTCGTCCGGATGTATGCCGACTATTGTAAAAACAACGACAACAAATGAAAAAGACAACATACATCCTAATCGCCCTTGTCATTGCCGGCGCGCTCGCGGTCATCGGAACCACGATATTCATCACATCGGGCGGCACGCCGATGAAGTCAGTCACGATTGGTCCGGATATGACCACCAGACCGCTTGCGTCATTCAGCGCAATCCGCATCAATGTCAACCCCGAGTATGCACACAGGCATATCATTTCGTTTGACAGCAACCTGACATGCGACATCGTCGGCTCCAAGTCAGCAACCTCCCCGTCAGTGACCATGAGTCCCGACTGGGAAAAATATCTGACATTCACGCTCGACAACGACACCCTGACAATCAATTTCGATTTCCACGGCGCCGAGCGCTACAATGTCAACGATGAAAATGACAACACGATCTATTACACCTATTTTGACCCGCAACCCATCAACGTGACCGTCCCGTCGGGCATGCTGAAATCGCTCCGCCTCAACCGGATTGTCGACACCACGATATCGGGCATCGACAGCGAGAGCCTTGAACTGGACAACTACAGAATCGCGTTAGACAACTGCGACATCGACTCAGTCAAGGTTATCCCGTCATCCGGGACAAACAACAGCGGCAATTACGACGATTCGGTATATGTGGAAACATACTGCGAACCCGGCCTTACGTCGTCGGACATAATCCTAAAAAAATGCCGCATAGGAACTCTTGACCTCGCCCTGTATCCACAGACCATTGACATTTATGGCTCCGAGGGTTCCAGAATAGACCTTTTGAGATGGACTGACACGTCCACTGAAAACTCCCAAATCGCATTTCTCGACAATCACTCTGCCGAAATAGGCAAAATCGAATGGATTTCCCCTGCCGGTAACCGTTTCAGATTTGCGTCAAACGGCTCAATGACAATCACCCCTTTCTGAGAGTTTCCATTTCAATAATAACAGAATCAGCAACAGAATTCTGCAACAAAGGCCCCGCCCCCGACGCGAGTCGGAAGCGGGGCCTGTTGTTGGTCAGACTGTGTTGTCACATATCTTCGTTGCGGGGATTGTTGTTGAGGATGCGGGTTTCCTGACGGGTGTCCTTGGTGCTGACTTTTTCATCGTCGGCAACATCGGTCTGCAGGCCGGGATACTTGTCGACATCCTCCCGATCGTCTACTTTTTTGACATCTTTTCTTTCCATAATCGTTATAAAACATTTTGATGAGTTATCTATTAATTTTACAACAACTATGGATTAAAGATAGTTTATTCCTCTATCGGCAGACGGTTGAGCTGCTCGATATAGTCGAGAAGCTGTTCACGGCCACGGCCGTCTTCGCTTGAGGTCAGGAACACGGGGGGAAGTTCTTCCCATGTCTCAAGCAGCTTGTTGCAATATTGCCTGACATTCCGTTTGCCGGCCTCGGGACCGAGCTTGTCGAGCTTGGTGAACACAATCGAAAATGGCACGCCGTTTTCTCCGAGCCAGTTGAAAAATTCAAGGTCGATTTTCATGGGAGCATGACGAGAGTCAATCAGTACAAACAGATTGGTCATCTGGGGACGGCCGAGAATGTATCCCTCAATCATCGTCTGAAGGTCGTCGCGCTGCGATTTCCCGCGACGGGCATACCCATATCCGGGCAGATCGACTATATACCACTCATCATTAATCAGAAAATGGTTGATAAGCAATGTCTTTCCCGGAGTCGCCGAGGTTTTGGCGAGTTTCTGCCGGCCGGTAAGCATGTTGATCAAGGATGATTTACCGACATTGGAGCGGCCGATGAACGCATATTCATGGCGGTTGCCGTCGGGGCATTTGTTTACACTTGTATTGCTTATTTCAAAACGAGCGGAATTGACAATCATAATTTTTAAATATTTGGTTAATCAAGCATAAGGCTCAACATTGGCCTTACAGCAGGGAAGTTAAAAATATCGCTGATGCGGGGCGACGAAAACACCATCGAGGTGAAAACGTCGACAGGCACATCAAAATCGAGACGAGCGGGAACCGCGTCCATGCGCGTCACGCTGCCGTCGGCGACATGGAAAATGCCGCTGTCAGCATCGCCGAGCAACCCGTCGGTCACCCTCAGGGTGCAATTCAGCCGCGGATAGGCCCGGGCGATTGTTTCAAGACACTTCTCCACATTGACAATGCGCCCCATGCCGCGCGGAATGAGCCGTCCGCCCATCGAGTCGTTGGGATGGCCGAAAAGCAGCACCGGCATATCGGAGTGACGGGCGCGCAACTGGCGCAAAGCGGCGGTGCGGGCATCGCGGCTGTCGCCCATCAGGTCAGTCACGAGCAAAGTGCCGTCCTTTACAACCGCCCATGCCATCGAGACGATGCGACGGCCGCAATCCTCGTCATCGACTGCCATGACGGCCATGTCTCCGCCATCTGACCTGAGGTCCTCGATTATATTGAAATAATCGCGCTCAGAGTGGAGAATGTAGCACTCGCGCTGATGCTGAAAACGATTGAACGCCTCGCGGCATTCGTCGCCAAGCACCTCGTCGATATAATGATACTCCCCCTCGACCGGAAACTGGTGAAAGGCGGTAAACCGCTGTTCCTTGACATAGAAGACCGTCTTGAAACCGAAAGCGGCATAATAGTAATAGAGAGCCTCACTGGCCGGAATAAGCGAGCACATCATGTCGCCACGTCCCGCCGACTCGCGGAGGGCGTCAAGCATGAGACGGCCCATGTAACCCTTGCCGCGCTGCTTGCGCTTGGTGGCGGCTCCGGCAATATAGCTTACTGGGACGCGGCCCCCGTGGAACGACATTTCAAACTGCCGCAGCATAAGCGCGCTGACCGGCTGTCCCTCATCGTTACACAGCAGCATTCCCTCGTCGTCGCTGTAGACGTTGTTGAAATACATCTCGACATACTCGGGAGAATCGCTGAAACTCTCGCGGTAGATGCGCTTTATCTCCTCTCTCTTATTCATAGTTAAAAACATTGACAATCTTTAATACTAAACGTCAGAATCAGAGAGTGGTTCGATTTCAATTGAGAATTGAGAATTGAAAATTGACAATTGCGGGTCTGCAATTCTCAATTCTCAATTCTCAATTCTCAATTTTTCAATTCTGATGCGCCGGGCGCAGGAGGTCGTTGACAGTCTTGACCGGGTTGAAGGTGGAAACGGGCACTTCGACAAAGACGGTGTTCCAGTCGCTCATCGCGCCGTTCCACAAGCCGGGAAGTTCGAGCGCGCGCAGTTCCTTGCCGTGGCTCGACTTGGACGAAATAAATCCGGTAGCGGGATCGACATACTGAGGCAGGTTGAACTTCTTGCCGTGAATATCCTTGATGTAGCACACAAGGTCAACAGGGTTGAAGTGGGTCGCGCTCGCCATCATCTCGCGGTAGTCCTCGCGCGAGGTATCGACCTGATGACTTTCAAGAATCTGGGGCGACGCGGTGCCGTCGGGGTTATAGGCAAGGAACGGGCCGCCGCCGGGTTCACCCTCGTTGCGCACCATGCCGCAGACACGGAGCGGACGCTGGAGCTTGCGACGGATGTAATCGACAACAGCGTCATCGTCAAGCGATTCGGCACCGGCATGGGTGATGTTGAGCGTGTCGGTCATGAACGCGAGCATCTCCTTGATAGTGTCGGGAGTAAAGTTTTTTTGGTCAAGCGCAATAAGGTACTGCTCGATTTTGTCGTGCACTTCCAAGAGGAGGCCGGCGATAACCTTCTTGTAACGTATTGTGTCGCCACGGCGTGAGTCGGGCACTACGTTGTCAATATTCTTGATGAAGACGACTGCCGAGTCGATGTCGTTGAGGTTTTCGATGAGCGCGCCGTGACCGCCGGGGCGGAACAAGGGATGGCCGTCCTCGATGAAGGGGGTATTGTCGGGATTGACGGCGATAGTGTCGGTCGAGGGTTTCTGCTCGCTCATGGAGATATTGAACTTCACACCTGTGCGGGCCTCGGTAGCGGGAACAACCTCGCTGAGCTTTTCCTCGAAAAGCCGGCGGTGATTGGTCGAGACAGTGAAATGAAGATTGACGACCCCCTTGCTGTTGGCAGCCGACTGCGCGCCCTCGGTCAGATGCTCCTCGACAGGCGTGCGCGAGCCGTCGGCATAGGAATGGAATTTGAGCAACCCCTTGGGAAGACCGCCGTAATTCATCCCTTCGGGCTTAACGATTGCAGCAATCACGTCGCGGTTGCGCCCCTCTTTGAGCAGCTCGTCAAGAGACTTGCCATAGAGTTTCTCGACGGCGGCACGAAGTTCGGGAAGGAAAGGCAGCTCGTCGATTTTTTCAATCAGGACAGCCACGGGAGAGCCGGGTTTAAGCTCGTCGGTACCCCCGTCGACATATTCAAAGAGGGCCTTGAACATGCGCGATGCCGCCCCCGACGCGGGGACAAACTTTGTAACCTCGCCGCCGTGGTCGAGATATTGCTGCCAGCGGCCGATAGCGGCCTCCTCCTCGGCAGGAGTCAGGCTCATGATACCGGCACCCACGCGGGCGGCATCCTTGATTGTCAGATATGGGAAACCCGTCACAAATCGCTGCAACTGTTCTTCAACTTGCCCGGGAGTCATCCCTTTGGCCTTGATGTATTCAAGATTTTCAGGTGTCATATTAATTGTTAGTTAGTCGTTAGTTCAGAAATTCGGTAGTATATCGTCGATTTATCGGTTCATGCGTTTTAAAAGATTATAGGAGGGCACTATGCCGAGCTCGCCTGCCTTGCTGAGGTCGGCGACACCCGCATCCTTGTTTCCGAGACGCAGGTAGGAATACCCCCGGTTATAGTAAGCCTCCCCGAGGTCGGGACGCAGTTGGAGCGCCTTGGTAAACGCGCTGATTGCCCCGGTGTAATCCTGAAGCTCGGCCAAGGCGACACCTTTGTTATAATAGGCCACAGCCATTTCGGGTGAGAGCTTTATAACCATGTCCAAGTCATCGAGCACGCCCTGCATGTCGCCGCGCAGGCTGCGCATGTTCTTGGCCTGTTCGGGAACCTGATTGTCACCGTCGGCCGAGGAGGGATTCCCACGGTCGCAATAGCGGGCATAGGACCTCACGAGGTAGGCGACCGTGAAGTCGGGGGTCAGGGCGATTGCCCGGTTCAGGTCGTCGATAGCTGCGGGATAATTGCGGGTGGTCATGAAATCCATAGCGCGCCCGAAGTAGTCGATGGCACGAGGCGTGTGGGTAGCGAGATAGGAATTATAATACTCGATCGACGAAAAATGGGACTGTATCGCGTCTTCGTCGCTCATTGACGGCTCGTGGTTGGTGACCTGCAACAGGTAACGCAGCATGCGGGTATAGTTAAGGTCATCGACCTCGCGGATATAGTCGCCGCTCTGTTTCAGCTCGGTGGGAGATGTATAGTAGGTGACCACAAACATAGGCTCAATCTCTACCGTGACATTGCGGTTCTGAACCTTGCCGCGAATGTTCTTGTTGTTGAACACGCGGTCATCGCGGGTGTTGTCGTCAATCGTTGTGAGCGAGGTGAAACGCCTCTTTACCTGTTCCTGTGTCTCGCTGTTCTCGGCTGTCAGCTCGGGAAACAACCCCTTGTCGGCATCGCCGTCCTCTGAAGCGTCCGATTTTTTCACGCGGGTCTGGGCCAGTTCCATCGAGCGGTCATAGTCGCGCTTGGCCGACGCAGTCTCGCCCCCGTGGCGGCGCTTGAGGTCGTAACGCAGAAAATAGGCGGCGGCAAAGTCGGGGAATGCCTCGATTACCTTGTCAAGGTCAGCGACAGCTTGGTCAAACTCGCCGATTTCGCCATAAAGCATCGCGCGGTTGTAAAGTGCCTTGTAGTCATCGGGTGAGAGGGAAAGAACCTGTGAAAAATCGTCGATAGCCTTGTTGGTGTCATGAACCTCGGCCCGCAGCATTCCACGGTTGAAAAGGGCGGCGGTATTCGTCGGATCCAGTTGGAGCGCGTAGTCAAAGTCGGCCATCGCGCCGAAATAATCGTCGAGCAGATACTTGACGTATGCGCGGTTTATAAAGAACCCGGGATACTGCGGTTCGAGCTTGATGGCCTCGTTCATGTCATCCAGCGCAGCCTGATAATCCTTTGTGCTGTTGATGTTTATATCGGCGCGGATTATATATCCGTTGATTGCGTTACGGTTGATTTCAAGTGCCTTGTTTATGTCGGCAAGCGCGCCGACGGTATCGGTCCTTTCAAGGCGCAGGCGGGCGCGGCCGACATATCCGCCCTCGAATCCGGGATAGGATTTCAACAACGCCTCATAGGTTGCCGACGCACCGTCGAGGTCGCCCACATCCTGCTGGGCCAATGCCTTGTTATACATCAGTCCGCGACTCTCGGGAAGCTGCTCGAGAGCGTGGTCATAGTCCTCGATGGCCTCCTTGGTGAGACCCATGTTCTGACGAGCCACCCCGCGCACCTCGTAGGCATCGGTGATGAACGGGTTGCGCTCGATCGCCATAGTCGCGTCTTCCTCGGCTCCTCGGTAATCTTCAAGATTGAGCTTGGCGATAGCGCGGTAAAAATATGGCTGCGCGAGATATGGTTTGACGCTGATTACCTGATTGAAATACTGGATGGATAGAACATAGTCCTCAAAATAGAGGGTGTTGCGCCCGATGCGCATCACCTGATCCGTATTAATCTGCCCCCGGGCATGAAATCCGGGCGACAACAGCATCAGTAAGGTGAAAAATATATAGTATATACGTCGATTCATTATAATATCAATATAATCGACAAATATACGCATAAATTGCCACTTGCGGCAAAAATTTACTAAAATTTAAGAAACCGAGGCCCGAATCTTCACATATCAAGAAATTGTTTAAAACACCTTGATTGCGGGGATATACCGTTTGGGCTGCCGTTTCAGGTCGATAAGGATGCTGTCGAGATGGGCTGCGGTGTTGTTGAGGTTGTTGTAGAGGGCCGCGTCGTTGAGCAGCATGCCCAGTGACGAATTGGTCGAATTGAGCTGAGCAGTCGCGAGGTCGAGGTTGGCGGTAATCTCGTTGAGGTTGCGGAGGGTCGAGTCAATCGGGGCCGATTTGAGGTCCTCGGACAGCACGGCGAGCGCCGCTGAAATCTGTTTCAGATTGGCCGACATCTCGCTGACATTGGCCATCGAGGTATTGACATTCCCGACAATGGCAGGGACGGCCCCCATCGCCTTGTCGAGCCGGGCGGTCGAGGATTCAAGGTTGGCCATGATGTTGTCAAGACGGCTTATTGATGACATCAGGGCCGGATTGGCGGCAATATTGTTGGCGGCAATCAGCAACGAGTCGATGCGCGGGGCAATCTGCATGATTGTCGGCATCAGCTCGCCCGAGACAGCGTCCATCAGGCCGGCTTGGTTCTCCCCTATCAGTTTGTCGCCCACGGCATGCGTTTCACCCGCGGCTGCCATTTTCAATTCGATAGTCGCGGTGCCCAGCATGTCGGTCACGATGACGGCCTTGGTCCCGACAGGTACTTTCAGGTTCTTGTCAAGGCTGAGTTCAACGCTGATGTGCCCGGGATTGTTATATTCATACTGTATCTCCCTGACGACACCCACCTTGAAACCGTTGACGGTCACAGGGGCCGACTGGGCGAGTCCGGCGACATTGGTATAGGACACATAATAGTAGTTGGCGGCCTTGAACACGTTGATTCCCTTCAGATAGTCGATTCCGAAAAACAGGACAAGGAGCGACACGATGACTGTCAGGCCGATAATAGTTTCTTTGGTAAAAATCTTTTTCATCTTCTTTTATGCTGAATTACTTGATGCGCTTCCCGTCACGCGTCTTGATAATAAACGCTTGAGGAAACGACTTTTTCACCTTTTTCAATATTTTTTGCGCCTCGGCCATCGAGGTGGTCGAGCCGTGGGTGTACTTGACGAGGCCGCCGTCGCGGTAACTTTCGACCGGCGAGAGACCTTTCAGCCGCTTGTCACCCCGGCGCAGCTCTGAATCGGATGTCAGGAACTGCACCTTGTAGACAATCTTCCCCTGCGCGGCAGCCGGCGCGGAAGTCTCTGCCTCCGCATCCTCGTTGTCTCCCGCGTCATTTGCCACGACCGGCGACTGGGCGGCTATTGTTGTCTTGCCGTTGCTGCCGCGGTATTTCTTGATGCCGTTGAAAATCGAGCGCGCGAGTTTGTCCTGCCCCGATGCCGAGGACATGAATTTTTCCTGTGTGGGATTGCAGATGAAATCCAGCTCGACAAGTATGGCGGGCATACCGGTCTTTACAAGCACCCAAAACGGGGCCTGTTTAACGCCGAGGTTGCGACGGCCTGCCGTGGCGACAAACTCGTTCTGTACCGCCTGTGCAAGGTTTATGCTCTGGTCGAGGTTGTTGTGCTGCATCATCTCAAACATTATATAGCTCTCGGCCGACGAGGGGTCAAATCCCTGATAGGTCGTCGAGTAATCCGATTCGAGCTTCATAACCCCGTTTTCGCGCATGGCCACTTCGAGATTGGCGTTGCTGCGGCTCAGACCGAGGGTATAGACAGCCGCGCCGTTGATTGTCTTGCGCTTTGGCGACTTCTTGTCGATCGAGTTGGCATGGATGGAGATAAACAGGTCGGCCTTGGCCTTGTTGGCGATGTCGCAACGCCCCTGAAGGGTGACAAACCGGTCGTCGTCACGGGTCATGACCACCTTTACATCCTTCATCTCCTTGTTCAGCAGTTTGCGCAGTTTCAACCCGACGGCGAGATTGACTGTTTTTTCATTGGTTTTGTCACCGAGCGCGCCGGCATCCTTCCCTCCGTGACCGGGGTCAATCACGACCACAAAGTCACGGGCCTGAACAGTCGGCACAGTCATGGCGACCATGAAGACAGCAACCGTGACAAGACGCAATATGTAGGTTCGCAAAGTGTCCATAACCTCAAATTATCACGCAAAGGTAGTAAAAGATGACCTAATTTGGGACAGTTTCACTATATTTTTATTCCCAATTGCGAAATTATGTCTAATTTTGGCCAATGAAGTGAGATTGAAAAATGAAACAAATAACTATAATATCGATACTGGCCGCGCTGATGTGGTCATGCAGCAGCGACAACGCCGGTTATGAGCCTGTCAGGATTCACCGCCTCGACCGCGCGCTCGCGTCGGGCCGTGTCGAGACAGTCGATTCCATGCGCGATGCCGCCGAGGCTCTTTTTGCCGTCACCGGGCGCGGGGTGGTCAACGGGGAAACAGTAGCAGAATATGCCGCCGACCGCGCCACGACATTCTATATGCCAGACATCGAGCAACGACTCCCTTCGCTCGACTCGGTTGAAAATGCTCTCGGGCGCATATATTCCCTGTTTGCCGAAAAGCTCTCCGAGGCCCCGCGATATGAAATCTACGGCACAGTCCTCCCCTACAACCAGTCGCTGTTTTTCAAAGACTCCATGCTTTTCATCGGCCTGAACCATTATCTCGGGCCCGATTATGAGCCTTACGGGCACTTCCCCGGGTTCATCCGCCGCGACAAGCGGGCCGAGCGTCTCCCCGTCGATGTCGCCGAGGCTGCCGTGAAGGTAGGATACCCGTTTTCGCCCGATACGGCCTATCCTACCGTGCTCAACCGCCTCCTCTATGAGGGCGCGGTGGTCGAGGCGGTCATGCAGGCCGCAGGTGTCGACGAGGCCGCCGCACTCGGCTACCCACGCGACGAATGGCAGTGGATGACCGCCAACGAGCGGCAGGCATGGGACGCGCTGATTACCCGCAGCCTCCTTTACAGCACCGACCCGGCCATCGCGCGGTCGCTAACCGCTCCCGCCCCACACACGACATTGCTCAACCCCGAAAGCCCCGGCCGCGCCGGACGGTTCACCGGATACAGGATTGTCGCGGCCTACCTCCGCGCCAACCCCTCGGCGACACTCGCCGACATCCTCTCGCCCGGTTTCTACATGAACCCCGACGCGCTACAAAAATCAAGCTATCGGCCTTAAAAATATGTTATACAACATACAAATAACAAATTTTAACCAAGCCGTTAAAACCCGCTGTAGGAGCGGGTTTCAAGAGTCAACAAACAGCTAACAGGGTGATAGTGAGACCCATATTTTGGCCGTTTGCCAAAACTTTTGTACCTTTGCAGCGTAATAACAAATGATGGAGACTTGTAGAGACAAGTTTCTCGCCGAAAATCGGCAAGGTTTCAGTCAGGGTATCGAGGCGGTGCACAACCCCTCCCACGCCTGCTAAACCTCAAGTCAAATATAAATTATGTTTTAATGAAGAAACCAATGTCTATCATTGCGATCTTCGCCGTTCTTCTTCTTTCAGTATCGGCTCGTACCGAGCGTGCCGTTCAAGCCGCCGAAGGCTTCACCGCCCCGCAATTTGAAATCAACAGCGATTCATCATCTGTTTCGCTGGCCGGTCTGAAAGGGCGTTACGTCCTGCTCAACTTCTGGGACTCTACCGACGCCGTGTCGCGTATCGCGACTGCCGACTACGACGCTTTTGCCCGAAGCCTCGGCAATGAAGAACGATTTTGTCTCTTGTCGGTCAACCTCGACCGTAGCGAGCGCCTCTTTCGTGAGATAGTGCGTAGAGACAATCTTAGCGCGGAATCGCAGATGCACCTCAGCCCGACGGAGGCCGCAAAAATCATCACCGACTACCGTCTCGCCCGAGGCAATTGCTCTTTCTTAATCAATCCCGAGGGGAAAATCGTTGCCGTAAACCCCGATGCAGCTTCTCTCGCGGAACTTATCTGAGAAACTACCTAAACGTGAATTAGCAATCAATTATCACGTCGTATCAAAAACCTCCCGCCGCCCGGTCTTCACCGACCGCCCGACGGGAGTTTTTTATTACCATGTTAGAACATGGATTGAAAAAAGCGACATTATCACATTACACCCGCCTTTTTCAAGCATTACCTTTGCGGAAAAAACAAAACAGCCATGACAACGACAAAATCCACCCCCTACCTCGTCTCTGACCGCGCTTTCCGCATCATCCTGACCGAGGTCATCGAGCATCTCACCATCGAAAGCGTCTCACCCGAGTGCTTTTACGCCGTCATCACCCTCGTAAAAACCTACCTGACAGAAGGCACCGTGTGCGACGAAACACTCAGCAGCCTCCCCGCCTGCGGCTACACGGTATTTCTGACCTTCCGCGACATGATTGACAAGTCAATCCGCCGCGCCCGGTCGGCACGAGCCGCAGCCGCCCGCCGCAAGGAAAAGAAAACCGCCACTGCCCGCATAAACGACACCGGCCAAGACCGCCCGTTCCAACCCGACACATGGCCGCCTCAGTCAGCCGAAGAACCCGGCCCGATGGTCAGAGACCTACAGGAGATTTTCTTCGGACACAGAGCGCGCCCGGTCATGTGACCCTCTGACGTCAGAACCTCAAAGACACCGGCTATTTCGCCTTAATCGCAACACTTGATTTCTTTAGGCCGGGAGCGCGGGCTGTGAGGGTGATTGTGCCGGGACGGGTGGATGACTTGACAACGGCAAGCGCGCGCCCTTTCCATGTGGTGCGCGAGGTGTCGCAATAGCTCGCAGTATCCTTGAGATTGGCGCTCCCGGTAGCTATTACCGCGCCCGGGCCCGAGATAGAGAAGTCAATCGCAGTATCGGCATCGGGCACAACGTTGCCGTCACGGTCAAGCAGCTCGGCCACGACATAGACAAGGTCCTGATTATTTGAGGCGACCGCCCGGCGGTCGGCAGTCAGGCGGATAGCGACAGGCTTACCGGCAGTATTGACAACCGCCTCCTCCCCTATGCGGCGCCCGTCGGCATCAAGAGCCACGGCGCGCAACTGACCGGGTGAGTAGGCAACAGGGAAGACTGCCCGATAGCCGTTGTCACGCGACATCGCAGCGGTTCCCACTTCCTTTCCGTTGAGATAGAGAGCCACGCGGGGATGACGCGACACGACCTCGACATCAACCGTTTTCCCTTCCATTCCGGGCCAGTTCCATGATTCCCATGTCGGGTACACGCCCCACATTGTCTCGCGGATTTCGCCATAATAGCCGTCGGGCTCGCGCACGGCGAGATGGATTGACGGAACCGAGTCATAGAGTGCCTGACGGTAATAAGATATCGGCTTGCGCCAGCCGGTGAGGTCGATGTCGCCGCAATAGGCACCGTGCCAAGGCCACTGGTCGCGGTGGAAATGCTCGCCCTCGCTGTCTCCTTTGTAATAAAACCGCCCTATGCCCGACTCGCCGAGATAGTCGATGCCAGTCCACACGAAATCACCGATTATATAGGGATGATCGGCAACCATCTTGTAATTGGAGAACGCGTCCCGGGGGTAACTCTCGGTCTGCCACATAACACGCGACGGCACTCGCTCGTGATCTGACTCGGCTTTGTGTATCATGTAGTTGTATCCCACGATTTCATGCTGTGCGGCGAGCGGGTCATAAATCTCCCAGTCGCTATCCCATGATGCGAGAGCCGACGTTACAGGACGAGTCGGGTCAATCGAGCGGCACAGGTCGCCAAGCTTGCGGGCCGTGGTGACAACCTCGATTTTCTTGCGCTCGATGACCTCGTTGCCGATACTCCAGCACATAATCGACGGATGGTTGCGGTCACGCAGAACCATCGCCTCGACATCGCGCTGCCACCATGCGTCAAAATCCTTGGAATAATCGTGAGGGGTCTTCATGTCACGCCACCCGTCAAAAATCTCGTCAATCACAATCAGTCCCTGACGGTCACACTCGTCAAGAAATGCAGGCGACGGAGGATTGTGGCTCGTGCGCACGGCATTGAATCCGGCCTCTTTCATCAGTCTGACCTTCCGGGCCTCGGCATCGTCATAGCTCCGCGCCCCGAGGATGCCGTTGTCATGATGGACACAGCCACCGTTCAGAACTATCGGGCGCCCGTTGAGCATCAGTCCTTTTTCGGCCGAATATTCAAACTTGCGCACACCGAAAGTCTCAGTCGCCGCGTCAAGCACTTTCCCGTCCTTGCCGACAATCTCGATTTCGGCCTGATAGAGCGACGGCGACTCGGGACTCCACAAAGCGGGGCCGGCAATCGGCACTGACACGGAAAACACCCCGTCATCGCCCACCGTCACCGGCCGCGACGCGACTGTTTTCCCGTCGCTGACAATCGCCACAACGGCTGTTGCCCCCATGCCGTTCCTGACAACGCCGCGCACCGTCACATCAGCCGACAACGGACTGACATCAGCCGTAGTGACTGCAACGCTCCACGGCTCGACAAATGTCTTGCCCGAACTCAGCAACCACACATGACGGTAGATGCCCGAGCCGGAATACCACCGGCAATTTTTCTGCTGCGAGTTGTCAACGGTGATTTCGACAAGGTTCTCCCCCTCTTTCAACGCCGGGGTGATGTCATAGATCATCGACGAGTAGCCATAGGGGCGGAAACCGATGGTATTACCGTTGACAATGAGGGTCGAGTTCATGTAGGCACCCTCGATGTAAAGGCTATGATTCTTGGAGAGGTCGGCGGCTGTCATGTCGAGCATCTTGCGGTATGCCCCCTTGCCGGTGCGCAGATAGCCGCCGTCGTTTCCGGCGGGCGCAACGCTGTCAAAGTCAAATGTCACGCTCCAGTCATGCGGGAGGTCCACGCGTTCCCATCGGTCTGAACCGTCAAGCGAGAACTGCCAGCCGTCATCAATGAGCTGACGCTCCACGGCGGTCACCGTCAGTGGCAGCAATAATGCCGCCTGCAAAAGTATCTTTTTCATGTTCAATTAGTGGGGGTTACGGGACGGATTGTACCGTCAGGGTTAAAACTAAGGCGGTCAATGCACACTTGGCGGTGGATGCCCGGAGCTTTGTCGCGGTCGATATAGTCTTTATTGATACGGTGATAAACGATGCGCCATTCATCGGTACCGGGAATATTGATTACCGAGTTATGGGCCGGACCGTAGATTTCCTTGCCGGGATTCTGACTGAGTATCACCGGCTCGTCGGCCACCTTTATCCTGCCGAGCGGCGAATCACCCGTCCCGTAGGCCACATGATAATTAGGCGAGCCGGTATCATCGACCGACCACATATAATAATACATTCCGTCGCGATAGAAAACATAAGGGGCCTCGCGGAAAGCATGAGTTTCAAGCGTCCCTCCTTCAGGAGTCATGACCGTGACAGTCTCGGGGTCAATAGAGACCAAGTCGCCGTTCAGCTCGGCGCCCGCCATGTAGCCGTTGCCCCAGTAGAGAAAATATTTCCCCGAAACAGGGTCACGGAACACATCCACGTCAATCTGCTGCCCTCGGCCAGTGGGAGAGTCAGCAACAATCGGCCTTCCCGAATCAATGAACGGCCCCGCCGGGTCATCGCTCACCGCCACCCCGATTTCTTTTCGGTCAGTCTTGGGATTGTGGCCGCTGTAATAGAAATAATACCGGTAGCCGTCACCCTCCTTGCGCTCGATAATGGCAGGGGCCCAAGCATTTCCGGTAGACCACGGCACCTGTTCCGACTTCAGGTCGAGAATGACACCCTCGTCGGTCCAGTTGACCAAATCGGTCGACGAGAACACGCTAAAATAATGACCGCCCCACCCCGGCACGCCGTCGGTGGTCGAGTAGATATAATACTTCCCCGTTTTTTCCGAAAAAAGAATCTCGGGATCGGCATGGAAATCAGGCAGAATCGGATTATGGCCGTTGGAAAGAGCCGAAAGCTCCATCTCAGCCGAAGCAGGAACAGTAACGGCACCGTCAGCCGCAGCACACACCCACAGCGACAGCACTGAAATAGTAGCTAAACTAAATATTCTCATAACTGTATTTTTTCATGGTTTTCATCTGCAAAAATACAGAAAAATCCCGAAACACACCTCCTCTGAAAACTGAAGAAATGGGGATGGACGTTAAATTTTTTAATGCAGGTAAACTATTATGACACGGAAATGTGTTATTTTTGTATTGTAATTATTGTATGTGTGATGACAGAGGAAAGGAATAACGATACCCGAAAGCCTCCCGGCACCGATGAAAAACAGCCGTGGTGGAGGCGCGCCGTTGACTTCGGGACAAGGGTGTGGGACTATTGCGCCGAGGGTGTGTGGGAAGACCCGCGCCGCAACTGGAAGGTCAACGTCGTCAAGACGCTGAATCTGACCGTGCGCTCCTTCCTCAACAGCGACCTTCAGTCCAAGTCGTGCGCGATGACTTACCGCACTATGCTGGCCGTTGTTCCGGCACTGGCACTGCTTTTTGCCATCGGACGCGGATTCGGATTTCAGAATCTCGTGCAGGGAGAGCTGTTCAAGTATTTCCCGGCACAGCAGAAAGCGCTCGAAACCGCGCTCGGTTTTGTTGACTCTTATCTCGCGCAGGCATCTGAAGGAATATTTGTCGGTGTGGGCATCGTGTTCCTGTTGTGGACTTTGATTTCCCTGCTGATGAATGTCGAGGATGCCTTCAACTCGGTGTGGGGAGTGGCGACAGGTAGGTCGATATGGCGCAAGGTGACTGACTACACGGCCATTTTGATCGTGCTGCCGGTATTGATGATCTGCTCGGGGGGCATCTCTATTTTCATGTCGGGCGCCCTGCAGAAAATTCTGCATTTCGGATTCATGACGCCATTTGTCACATTTCTGCTCGACTTCGCATCCTACTTTTTCTCATGGCTGTTCTTTACAGGCGCTTATATGCTGATACCCAACACAAAAGTAAAATTTGCCAACGCCGCTGTCGCCGGAGTGCTTGCGGGAACCTCGTTCCAATTGCTCCAGTGGGTATTTGTGTCGGGACAGATGTATGTGGCGAAATACAACGCCATCTACGGCAGTTTCTCTTTTCTTCCGTTGATGCTGATATGGCTGCAGCTGACGTGGCTTATCACCCTCACCGGGGCATTGGTCTGCTGTTCTTCCCAAAACATCTTCCGGTTCAGTTTCGAGAAACAGATCAACGGAATCTCGCTTGACTACCGCCGCCGCGTGTGCCTCGCAATCATGACAGTCATTGTGAAACGGTTCAAGGACAACATGCGCCCCATAACCGGCGAAGACCTTACGGGCATATACGGTTTCCCGCCTCGGCTGATCGACCTTGTCGTGGCGCGCCTGCTCGAAACCGGACTCATCGTCAGGATAGCCACGCCCGACAAAAACACCCCTGCGCCGCTGATTCCCGCCATGAGTCCCGAAAACTATACCGTCGCCCGCGTCATCTCCACGTTGCGCAAATGGGGCTCGGGACAGTTCATACCCGGGTTTGACCGGCGTTTCGGCCCGATAAACGAGATTCTCGACACCATAAACGAGAAACTTGCCGGCGAAGACGAAAACATCCCTCTCACCGACATTGACATAAAAGTTTAATCTCACTTTTTTATTTTTATTAAAAAATCATGAAAGAACCAATCGCAACCAAAGCTGCCCCGGCAGCAATCGGCCCTTACAGCCAAGGCATCAAATGTGGCTCAATGCGCTTTATCTCGGGACAGATTCCCGTCAATCCCGCTACCGGCGAAGTTCCCGAAGGCATCAAGGCCCAGACCGAGCAGTCTATCGCCAACATCAAGGCCATCCTTGCCCAGACCGGCATGACTCTTGACAATGTGTTAAAGACAACCGTATTCCTCGCCGACATGAGCCTCTTCGGCGAAATGAACGAGGTCTACGGACGTGAGTTCACCGAGCCCTATCCCGCCCGCTCGGCCGTCGCCGTCAAGGAACTTCCCAAGCAGGTCCTCGTCGAAATCGAGGTAATAGCCGCCGAATAAGCAGTCTGACCGATTAGACACGTTTTTTGAATGTTTTCCAGTCTCCCGCATTGGAAAACATTCTTTATTTTTGCAGTGTCAAATAAAATCAACGCACCATGAAACGCTATAATGTCATCACATTTCTAATCGGACTGCTTTTTCCATTGACAGCCGCGTCAGAGACTTGCTCGCTCAATTTCGGCAACGCGGTAAAATTTAACGACGACTGGAAATTCATTCTTGCCGACAGTTCGGCCATGTCCCTCCCCGACTATGACGATTCCCGGTGGCGGCAACTCGACCTGCCACATGACTGGTCAATCGAGGGAAGGCTGTCGCCGTCGCTGAACAGTTGCACCGGGTATCTGCCGGGAGGCATCGCGTGGTATCGCAAAACATTCGGGTTCACCCCCGACGGGCAGAACCATTTCATATATTTTGAAGGAATCTACAACCGCAGCGAAGTCTATCTCAACGGGCATCTGCTTGGGAAACGCCCCAACGGATATGTGTCGTTCTACTATGACCTGACGCCATACCTTAAAGAGGGAGAGAATGTAATGGCCGTGCGCGTAGACCACAGCCGCGAGGCTGACTCGCGATGGTATACCGGCTCGGGAATATACCGCGACTCGTGGATGGTAACCGCCGGCGACACCCGCTGGGATGCATGGGGCACCGGGTGGAAAGCCACGTCGATAACCGACAGGAAAGCGACTATAGAAGTCGACGTGAAAGCTGTCGGCCCGTCAGGGAAAGGCCGGCTGAAGGCTGTGGCGACAATCACCGACGCGGATGGCAATGTGGTAGCCCGGAAATCTAAAAACATAGCTGCCGGGGAACGTTCAACCATAAACATGGCAATTGCCGACCCCCGGCGGTGGGATATCGACTCGCCCTATCTCTACACGCTCGTCACCCGACTGTATGACAACGGCCGGGAGGTTGACCGCAGCGAGTGCCGGATAGGGTTGCGCACACTGGAATTTGACCCCGACAATGGTTTTGCCATAAACGGGCGCAATATAAAGGTCAAGGGTGTGTGCCTGCACCACGATGCCGGGGTTCTCGGCGCAGTGGTCCCGCGCGACGTGTGGGCGCGGAGGCTCGACAACCTGAAGGCTATCGGGGCCAACGCCATACGCATGAGCCACAACCCGCAGGCCCCGATGCTGTATGACCTGTGTGACGAAAAAGGGTTCCTCGTCATGGACGAGGGGAGCGACGAATGGGAATTCCCCAAGCGCAAGTGGGTCGAAGGGTGGAACAAGGGCACTCCGAAATATGAGGGTTCGTATGACTTCTTTGAGGAATGGATCGAGACCGACGTGGCCGACATGGTGCGCCGTGACCGCAACCATCCGTCGATATTCCTCTGGAGCGTCGGCAACGAGGTCGATTACCCCAACGACCCGTATTCCCACCCTGTTCTCGACGGTAAAAACTCATCGATAAACCAGCCGATGTATGGCGGCTACAATCCCGATGCGCCCGACGCGGCCCGTATCGGCGAGATTGCAAAACGCCTCGCGGCCGTAATACGCGGCATTGACGATTCCCGCCCGGTGACAGGCGCGCTTGCAGGAGTCGTAATGTCAAATGAGACCGAATATCCCCGCGCTGTCGATGTCGTGGGCTACAACTACACCGAAAACCGTTATGCCGAGGATCATGCCGCCTACCCCGACCGCATTATCTACGGCAGTGAAAACGGGCAGGGATTTGATGCATGGAAAGCAGTGCGCGACAATGACTATATTTTCGGGCAGTTCATCTGGACCGGCACCGACTATCTCGGCGAGTCGGGACAATGGCCGTCGCGCGGACTCAACACGGGGTTGCTCGACTTCGGCAGTTTCCCCAAACCCCGCGGACACTTCCGCGCCGCGCTGTGGTGTGACCGCCCCGTCACCTATGTCGGCGCCTATCCGGTCACCCGCCGCTCAGGCGGTTGGGTATCAATTGACGCACCGGCGGTGTGGAACCATGAACCGGGACAGACGGTCAGAGTCGTGAGTTACACCAATGCTCCCGCCGCACGGCTTGAACTGAACGGCCGGCAGGTCGGAGATACCAGACCTCACAACGACACTACGGGTATAATCCACTGGGACATACCGTTTGAGCCGGGAACACTTGTCGCCCACGGAGTAGACACTGACGGCACAATCCTGTCATCTGACACCATCGTGACCTCAGGACGTCCCGCAGCCCTCCGCATTACCGCTCTCGGCCCTACGACGCTTGAAAGCCATGAAAATGTCGCCCATGTCCTTGTCGAGGTCGTTGACGACAACGGCAACCCCGTCACCCTTGCCGACAACAATATTACCTGCCGCATAGAGGGCGGCACGGTGAAATTGCTCGGACTGGAAGGGTCAGACAACACCGACATGGGCGATTACCGCGACAACCGCCAGCGGGTCTACGGAGGGCGCCTTCTTGCATATCTTGCTCCGGTCAAGAACACTCACGGCCCCTCGACTGTTAAATTTACCTCACCGTTGCTTAATGGCGGTGAAATAACCATCAATGTAAAATGAGTCTTAACTATACACCCGACAATATCACCTCTCTCGGACAAGACGAGGTGTTTGTATTCGGCAGCAATCTTGCCGGAATCCATGCAGGCGGAGCCGCCCGTGTCGCCCGCGAGCGTTTCGGCGCCGTGATGGGACAGGGAGTCGGCATGCAGGGACAGTCCTACGCCATTCCCACCATGTTCAAGACAGTAGATGAAATAAAACCCTATGTCGACGATTTCATCGACCTTGCACGCGAATGGGACCAGACTACGTTCTATGTCACCCGCATCGGCTGCGGCATCGCCGGATTCACTGATGAAGAAATCGCCCCTTTGTTCCGCGATGCCCTTTCGCTCTACAATGTCCGCCTCCCCGAATCTTTTGTGAAAATACTGGAGAAGAACTGATTTGTAGGATATGTAAAAAACGGGAATCGTTGCAGAAAGTTTCTTTTGCAACAATTCCCGTTTTTTATTCAACCACCCTGTTAGCGTCGGATGATTACTTTCTCGGCTTTTTCACCCTGCACCCTCAAAAAATGAAGCTATGCAGGTGAAAATTGCGTTCCGACTTTGACTTTAGGCTTAAAGTCTCGAAAAAAATTGTAACTTTGCATCTCAAACGCGCTTGCGCAGACAAATGACCGCTCAATGTAAGCAACTACTTATATTCAACATATTAAGAAACTTCCTTGTAGTCGCAAAAGGTTTGGTCGCCTGTCTGCCTACGAAGAAGTTCTTTTGTCAAATAATGAGACATAATTATAATCTCGGCTTCATATCTGATAATGATATTTTCGAGCATGTGAAGTTGACCGTCGAATCGTACAGGCGCGAAATCACTTTGTTGCAATTCAACGAAAATATTGTTGACCCTGTCAAACTTACGTTTGATTCAAAGGTTTATGGCAAGACTATCCAACAAGCGATTGAGGATGAATGTTTCCGTCAAATTGACAAAAGTAATTCTAATCGAATCGGTTACTTCCATCAGAATCTCTTTCGTTACGCAGGAAACGGATGGGTAGTGCCTTCACAAGGTTTTGATGTGGAGAACGACGAGCGTCATATTTATGTAGAGTTAAAAAATAAGCATAATACAATGAACTCAGCATCTTCTCAGAAAACTTATATGAAGATGCAAGCTAAGTTACTTGATGATGATCAAGCAACTTGCTATCTTGTCGAAGCTATTTCCACGAAATCAAAAGATGACACATGGCGAATCACCTTAGACAAGAAGCCCCGTTCCCATAATCGTATTCGTCGCATGTCAATGGATAAGTTTTATGAACTTGTTTTCGGCGACCCAAAAGCGTTCTACAAGCTTTGTATGGCTCTACCGCAAATCATCGAAGATGTTGTTAGCGAAAACGAAGCTCTTGCGCTCAACAACACCGTATACGAAGAACTCACCAAAGAACATGCAGACCTTCTTACTGCGCTTTATCTTTTAGCGTTCTCCACCTACGAAGGTTTCGATCAAATTGCAGCCAAATAAAATGCAGGGTAGGACAATCTCTATTAATAATTTTGCCGACCTTCTCGGAGTCTCAAGAGCCACTGTTGATATATGGATTCGCAGTGGCAAATACCCTGTGCATACACTTTCTGATGGCAAGCGTTATTTCTATCTTGACGATGTCAAGACAGCACCGGAAGTCGCAGCTATGTTGTCAACTAAATGGAATGACGAGATAGACGTTACTCCATCGTGCAACTTTACCTCCGCTGAACTTTTCGCAGGTGGTGGCGGCTTGGCACTCGGAATGGAAAAGGCTGGTTTTCATCATGTTCTCCTAAATGAATTTGACCATAGCGCTTGCGAGACACTGCGCCGCAATCGTCCAAATTGGAATGTTATTGAGGGTGATGTTCACGACATCGACTTTACTCCTTTCCGTGATAAAATCGATTTTCTTTCCGGAGGTTTCCCTTGTCAAGCTTTTTCGTATGCCGGCAAACGTCTTGGTTTCGAGGAAACAAGAGGCACTTTATTTTTTGAACTCGCTCGTGCGGTTAAAGAAATTCAGCCGAAAGTCTTTATGGGCGAGAATGTCCGTGGATTGTTTGAACATGATAACGGACGTACCTTACAAACAATTAAGGATGTTATAGCCGAATTAGGCTATACGCTTATTGAGCCTCGTGTCCTGCGTGCGATACAATACGATGTTCCTCAAAAGAGAGAGCGTCTTATTCTTATTGCCATACGCAACGACATCGCGCCTCATGTAGATTTCAAATGGCCTGATGTTTGTACTTCCGTAAGAACCCTTAGAGATGCTTTTTTTGCAGGCGAGCTATTCAACACCGATGTTCCGATGTCCGAGGGGCAAAAATACCCGGAATCTAAATACAAAGTGATGCAACTTGTCCCGGAAGGTGGCGATTGGAGAAATCTACCCGAGGAAGTGGCTCGTGATTATATGAAAGGCAGTTATAATCTTGGCGGCGGTAAAACCGGAATGGCTCGCCGCCTTGCCATGGATGAACCGAGTCTTACCCTTACTTGTGCCCCTGCTCAAAAGCAAACTGAACGCTGCCACCCAAAAGAGACCCGGCCACTTACTGTTAGAGAGTATGCTCGTATTCAAACATTCCCGGACGACTGGCAGTTCTGCGGCAATTTAACTGCTCAATACAAACAAATTGGAAATGCAGTTCCTGTTAACCTTGCATGGGCTATTGGTCGTTCTCTTATAAGGCTCTTTAATGATATAGCTAAGTTAGGTCTAATCAGCAAAGATATTAACATAAGTTCTACTCGCCACTACACCAAACTTCACGGAATTTTTGAGGGCATAGTTTGTGCTAAGAAAGCAGAGTATTTATCTTCTTCGCAAAAATAATGGCGTTGCGGCTCAGAATTTCTCACTGCTCAACTGAATTGGACTGAACATTATCAGGAACGCAAAAGTGTCATCAATGGGTGTCAAAGGACATAGAAAGGAAGCGGGATGGGACAATGACTGTCTGCTTTATGCATTAAAAAGTTTTGACATTGTAAAAAATTAAGATGCGTAACCCGTGACCACAAGCTGCCGTCACTTGCTCACTTGGCGGATTTTTATTAATTTTGCACCGTAATTTTGCCTGCCCGCAAGACGCGCCGGCTTTTTACGTCTAAATTTAATCAAATATATAACTGCCCGCGCGGCAACCAACCAACAATTATCACATGGTCGTATTCTTCAAAAAGGGTGCCAATCTCATTATCGCAGTTGAGACTGACCACCGGTTCGATGAACTTGAAAAAGAAAAATTGACATGGCTCTTTGACGGCGCACGTCCGTTGTCGGCAACTTCGGTCAAAGGACGATTCGTCGGTCCTCGCAAGGAGATGATAACCCCGTGGAGTACCAACGCAGTGGAAATCACCCAGAACATGGGACTCAAAGGAATAACCCGCATCGAGGAATTCCATCTCACCCGCGACGAGAATCCGGCTCATGACAAAATGCTGTCGCGAGTATATGAAGGCTTGAACTCCAAGGTGTTCACCACCTCCCATGTAGCCGCTCCCATCGAGTATATCGACGATATTGCCGAATATAACAAGCGCGAAGGTCTCGCACTCAGTCCCGAAGAAGAAGAATATCTGCGCGGACTTGCCGAGCGTCTCGGCCGCCCGCTGACCGACAGCGAGGTTTTCGGTTTCTCACAGGTAAACAGCGAGCACTGCCGCCACAAGATTTTCAACGGCAGTTTCGTTATCGACGGCGAGGAAAAACCTCTCTCGTTGTTCAAGCTCATCAAAAAGACTTCGCAGGTCAACCCCAACACACTTGTCAGCGCCTATAAGGACAATGTGGCGTTTGTAAAAGGCCCGACTGTCGCGCAGTTTTATCCCACCAACCCCGACCGGGCCGATTACTTCGAGGTGCGCGACCTTGACACAGTGCTTTCGCTGAAGGCCGAGACCCACAACTTCCCGACCACTGTCGAGCCGTTCAACGGAGCCGCGACCGGCTCGGGCGGCGAAATCCGCGACCGCCTCGGCGGAGGACGCGCCAGTCTGCCCCTCGCAGGAACAGCCGTCTACATGACATCCTATCCCCGCATGAGCGAGCAGCACCGCTGGGAACTGATGATGAATCCCCGCGCGTGGCTCTATCAGACGCCTTGCGAAATTCTCATCAAGGCATCCAACGGCGCGTCGGACTTCGGCAACAAGTTTGGCCAGCCCCTCATCTGCGGTTCGCTCCTGACATTCGAGCATGACGAAAACGGCCGTATGTATGCCTACGACAAAGTCATCATGCTTGCCGGAGGCGTGGGTTATGCCGCTGCAAAAGACGCCATCAAAGGCACCCCCGAGCCGGGGCAGGCCGTCGTGGTGATGGGCGGTGACAACTACCGCATCGGCATGGGCGGCGGCGCCGTCTCGTCGGTCGAGACCGGCCAGTATGCGTCGGGCATCGAGCTTAACGCCGTGCAGCGCGCCAACCCCGAGATGCAAAAGCGCGTCTCCAACGTCATCCGCGCCCTTGCCGAAAACGATGACAACCCCATCGTGTCAATCCACGACCACGGTGCCGGCGGCCACCTCAACGCCCTCTCGGAACTCGTCGAGGAAACCGGCGGAAAGATTGACATCAACGCCCTTCCCATCGGCGACAAGACGCTGTCGTCCAAGGAAATCGTCGGTAACGAGTCGCAGGAACGCATGGGTATGGTGCTGAAGAAAGAAGATATTGAATATGTGCGCCGCATCGCCGATCGCGAGCGCGCCCCCATGTATGTTGTCGGCGAGACCACCGGCGACGACCGTTTTGTCTTCGAGCAGGCCGACGGAGTCAAGCCCATCGACCTCGGGATGAAAGACATGTTTGGCTCGTCGCCCAAGACAACTCTCACTGACACTACCGTGACCACTGCATACAGTGACGTGGAATATGACCCGGCCAATATCGGCCAATACGTCGCCGACGTGCTTTCGCTTGAAGGCGTGGCTTGCAAAGACTGGCTCACCAACAAGGTTGACCGCTCGATTACGGGCAAGATTGCCCGCCAGCAGTGTCAGGGCGAAATCCAGCTCCCGCTGAGCGACTGCGGCGTTGTCGCACTCGATTATTCAGGCACCAAGGGTATCGCCACCTCCATCGGCCATGCGCCTCAGGTCGCCCTCATCGACTCGGCCAAAGGCAGCGTCATGGCTGTCGCCGAAGCGTTGACCAACATCGTCGGCACCCCTCTGACCGACGGCATCCGCACCCTGTCGCTAAGCGCCAACTGGATGTGGCCGTGCAAGAATCCCGGCGAAGACGCGGCCCTGTATCGCGCCGTCGAGGCTTGCAGCGACTTCGCATGCGCCCTCGGCGTGAACATCCCCACCGGCAAGGACTCCCTGTCGATGACCCAGAAATATGGCGATGACAAGGTTTATGCCCCCGGCACCGTCATCATTTCGGCCGCCGGCGAAGTCACCGATGTCAAACAGACACTGACCCCCGTGTTGTCGCGCCGCGACTCGGTCCTCTATTACATCGACTTTTCGGGTGACGCGCTCCGCCTTGGCGGCTCGGCTTTCGCCCAGTCGCTTAACCGACTCGGAGCCGAGGCCCCGACAGTCACGGACCCGGCACTGTTTGTCAATGCATTTGACACCGTGCAGAAACTTGTCAAGAAAAACATGCTTCTTGCAGGCCACGACGTGTCGGGCGGCGGTCTTGTGACAACCTTGCTTGAAATGGCTTTTGCCAATACCGACGGCGGTATCGATATTTCGACCGAAGGATTTGCCGCAGCAGGCGAGACCGACCTCGTCAAGATTCTCTTTGCCGAGAACCCGGCCCTCGTAGTCCAAGCCGACGCCAAGAAGGCCGAGCGTGTCGAAGACATGCTCACCAAGGCCGGTGTCAGGTTCATCCGCCTCGGAAAGACAGCCGAAGGCCGCACCCTGACTGTCAGCCACAACGGCTCGGCCACCGTTCTTGACATCGACGCGCTGCGCGACGTGTGGTTCCGCACCAGCTACCTCATGGATGCGGTTCAGAGCGGCGAGGCATGTGCGCTTGCACGTTTTGAGAACTACAAGAGCCAGCCTATCCGTTACAGAATGCCTTCAGGGTTTGACGGCAAACTCGCATCGCGCGGCATAGCCCTGCGCCGCGACGGGCACGGTGACCGCGTCAAGGCAGCCATCATCCGTGAAAAGGGTGTGAACGGCGACCGCGAGATGGCCTACTCTCTCTATCTTGCGGGATTTGACGTGAAAGACGTGCACATGACCGACCTCATGAGCGGCCGCGAGACACTCGACGATGTAAACATGATTGTGTTCTGCGGCGGTTTCTCCAACAGCGACGTGCTCGGCTCGGCCAAAGGCTGGGCAAGCGGTTTCCTGTGGAACGACAATGCCAAGGCCGCGCTCAAGCGTTTCTATGACCGCGAGGACACCCTCTCGCTCGGTATCTGCAACGGTTGCCAGCTCATGATCGAGCTTGGCCTCATCAATCCCGAGCATCCGCGCAAGACCCGCATGGAACACAATGTCAGCCACAAGTTTGAATCGCAGTTCCTCGGCGTGACCATCCCGCGCAACAACTCGGTGATGCTCGGCTCGCTCGCCGGCAGCAAACTCGGTATCTGGGTCGCACACGGAGAGGGCAAATTCAACCTTCCCATGTCGATGGACAGCTATAACGTAGTTGCCAAATACAATTACCCGGCCTATCCGGGCAACCCCAACGGGTCCAAAGCCTCGGTAGCCGGTATCGCCTCGGCCGACGGCCGTCACTTGGCAATGATGCCCCACCTTGAACGCGCAATCTTCCCGTGGCAGTGTGGTTACTATCCTGCAACCCGCCGCGACGAAGTCACCCCGTGGATTGATGCATTCATCAATGCCCGCCGCTGGGTAGAGGCCAAGGTTTCCAAATAAGAGTTTAAAATGTTAGGGGTTAAGGCTTTGCAAAGCCTTAACCCCTAAAGTTTTAAGTGAGTGTCAGATAATGGATTCAGACGGACTCAAACCCTTACATAAGCCTTAAACCCGAACCTTAAACCCTGCTCACCTCTCCCCAATTCACATTTATTGACTAAAAAATTATTGCCATTTTTCCGAATTTGTCGTAATTTTGTCGGATAATGTGAAATTTGGTCTAAACCATAGCAAATTAATAACCCAATCTATAATAGTATGAGCCTTAACATCATTGTACTCGCCAAGCAGGTGCCTGACACCCGCAATGTGGGTAAAGATGCGATGAAAGAAGATGGAACAATCAACCGTGCAGCACTGCCCGCCATCTTCAACCCCGAGGACCTCAATGCACTTGAGCAAGCTCTACATCTTAAAGATGCCAACCCCGGGTCGACTATCACGTTGTTAACAATGGGTCTTCCCCGCGCCGCCGAGATTATCCGCGAAGCAATTTATCGCGGCGCCGACTCAGGTATAGTGCTTACTGACCGTGTACTCGGAGGTGCCGACACTCTTGCGACATCCTACTCTCTGGCACAGGCTGTGAAAAAATTCGGCAACTATGACATCATCCTCGGCGGCCGTCAGGCAATCGACGGAGACACCGCTCAGGTCGGCCCCCAGATTGCTGAAAAGCTCGGCATCCCTCAGGTTACCTATGCCGAGGAAATCCTTGACCTGAAAGATGGTTTTGTAACCGTTAAGCGCCGCCTCGAAAACGGTGTCGAGACAGTGAAGGCCCCCCTTCCCTGCGTCGTTACAGTAAACGGTTCGGCAGCCGACTGCCGTCCCCGCAACGCAATGCGTGTGCAGAAGTACAAATTTGCCGTTTCTCCCAGCGAAGTCGCCAAGCTGACCGACCGTCAGAAGGAAATTGTCGAGAATCGTCCTTATCTCCAGCTACAGGAATGGGGAGCCGCGTTTGTGGATGCCGACCCCGAGCAGATCGGATTTGCCGGTTCACCCACCAAGGTGAAATCAATCGAAAACGTTGTGTTCACAGCCAAGGAAAGCCGCGTCCTCGATGACGATGATGCCGCTATCGAAGACCTTGTAAAGGAACTTATCGCCAACCACACTATCGGCTAATTAAATAATGCACAATGCATGACTCTTCAATTGTCAATTATGAATTATGCATTATGAATTAAAGGAAACAATTATGGATAAAAATAATTTGATTGTCTATTGCGAATTTGAGGACGGCAAGGTTGCCGACGTGAGCCTCGAACTGCTCACCAAGGGCCGTCAGCTTGCCTCAAAATTAGGCGTGAAGCTCGAAGCCATCGTTATCGGCGACAACCTTGACAAGGTAGAGGAGCAGCTTTTCCCCTACGGTGTTGACCGTGTTTACAAGGTATCTGACAAGCGCCTCTATCCCTATACCACCAATCCCCACGCAGCCGTTCTCATCAACCTGTTCAAGGAAATCGAGCCGCAGATCTGCCTGATGGGAGCGACGTGCATAGGCCGAGACCTCGGCCCCCGTGTCAGCTCGTGTCTCCACAGCGGCCTTACCGCCGACTGCACCTCGCTTGAAATCGGCGACCACAAGGATGTCAAGACCGGCAAGGAATACACCGACCTTCTCTATCAGATCCGTCCTGCTTTCGGCGGAAACATCGTGGCAACCATCGTCAATCCCGAGTGCCGTCCCCAGATGGCTACCGTGCGCGAGGGCGTGATGAAGAAAGAGGTATTCGACGCCGCCCACAAGGGTGAGGTTGTCGACCTTGACCCGTCAAAATATGTAAGCGACGAGGATTTCGTTGTAGAAATCATCGACCGCCACATCGAGAAGTCGAAAATCAACATCAAGAACTCCCCCATCATCGTAGCCGGCGGCTACGGTGTCGGGTCCAAGGAAAACTTCGACCTTCTCTATGACCTCGCCAATACCCTCGGAGCCGAAGTCGGTGCTTCCCGTGCGGCAGTCGATGCCGGATTTACCGAACACGCGCGCCAGATCGGGCAGACCGGCGTGACCGTGCGTCCCAAGCTCTACATCGCCTGCGGCATCTCGGGTCAGATCCAGCACATCGCAGGTATGCAGGACAGCTCGATTATCATATCAATCAACAACGACCCCAACGCTCCCATCAACACTATCGCCGACTATGTAATCACCGGCAATGTCGAGGATGTTGTGCCCAAGTTGATTAAGTATTACAAGAAGAATTCCAAATAAAAATGGCTAATTTCTATACTGACAACCCCGATTTGCGTCACCATCTGACCCATCCGCTGATGGAGAAGATTGTCGCCCTTAAAGAACGCGACTATACCGACGCTGAAAAATATGACTACGCTCCTCTGGACTATGCCGACGCTCAGGACAGCTATGACAAGGTTCTCGAAATTGTCGGTGAAATCTGCGGTGACATTATCGCCCCCAATGCCGAGGATGTCGACCACCAAGGCCCCCGTGTCGAGAACGGCCGCGTAATCTACGCCGACAAGACACAGGAAAACCTCGATGCCTGCCGCAAGGCCGGCCTCATGGGCATGGCGATGCCCCGCCGTTACGGCGGTCTCAACTTCCCCATCACCCCTTATATCATGGCAGCCGACATCGTCAGCCGCGCCGATACAGGGTTTGAAAACCTGTGGGGACTTCAGGACTGCGCCGAGACCATCTACGAGTTTGCCAACGAGGAACAGAAACAGAAATTCATCCCCCGCGTGTGTCAGGGCGAAACCATGTCGATGGACCTCACCGAACCCGATGCCGGTTCTGACCTTCAGAGCGTGATGCTCAAGGCGACCGAGCAACCCGACGGCACTTGGCTGCTCAACGGCGTGAAACGCTTTATCACCAACGGAGACAGCGACATCCACCTCGTTCTCGCCCGCTCCGAGGCCGGAACCAAGGACGGGCGCGGCCTCTCGATGTTCATCTATGACAAGCGCGACGGCGGTGTCAACGTGCGCCGCATCGAGAACAAGATGGGTATCAAGGGTTCTCCCACTTGCGAGCTTACCTACAAGAACGCCAAGGCAGTCCTCTGCGGCAACCGCCGTATGGGCCTCATCAAGTATGTCATGGCCCTCATGAACGGTGCCCGTCTCGGTATCGCCGCCCAGAGTGTCGGTGTCAGCGAGCTCGCCTACCGCGAGGCACTGGCCTATGCCCGCGACCGCAAGCAGTTTGGCAAAGCCATCATCGAGTTCCCCGCTGTCTATGAAATGCTGTCGGTAATGAAGGCCAAGCTCGACGCGTCACGCTCGCTCCTTTACGCCTGCGCCCGCTATGTCGACATCTACAAGATTTATGACGACATCGCCAAGGAACGCTCGCTGACTCCCGAAGAACGCAAGGAGTCCAAATATTACAGCCGTCTCGCCGACGCGCTCACTCCCCTTGCCAAGGGTCTCGGCAGCGAATACTGCAATCAGAATGCCTATGACTGCATTCAGATTCACGGCGGCTCGGGTTTCATGAAAGATTATGCCTGCGAACGTCTCTATCGCGATGCCCGCATCACGTCAATCTACGAAGGCACTACCCAGCTTCAGGTTGTGGCTGCAATCCGCCACGTCACCACCGGCACCTATCTCTCGCTAATCCGCGAGTATGAGGCCGAGGCTGTAAAGCCGGAACTTCAGTCACTCAAAGACCGCCTCATCGCTATGACCGCCGTCTATGCCGAGGCTGTAGACAAAGTCGGCTCGGTCGAGGATACCGCCTACGGCGACTTCATGGCGCGCCGCCTTGTCGAAATGGCAGGAAACATCATCATGGGCCACTTGCTCGTGCTTGATGCCAACCGCACCGATAGTTTCACACGCTCGGCCGAGGTTTACTGCAACATCGCTCAGGCCGAAGTGACCAAGCACAGCGAATTTATCAAAAACTTCGCACCTGCCGAAATCGCCGCTTATAAAGTAGACTAACCCTATTCTTTATAACGAGAAAAGAAACAGAAGGACAGTATTTTCTGCCCTTCTGTTTCCGTTCTATAATGTTAGAGTATGTTTACTTTTAACTTTATGAAATCTTTATAGCCTTTTTCGGCCCGGTTTAAGCTTTTGTTCAGTCATTATGGAACCCCATAACTCTTTCTCAAAATCTAAAAACGGACTCGAAAAATTTCTCTAAATCTTAACATAAGTCAAAAGTAAACATACTCTTAGAAATTATGGACTTCAACAAGTTGAGACTGAAATATGCCGGTGATGCCGGGAAGATGGACGAGATTCTTCAGGCCGAGTGCCGCCACAAGACCGCCCGAAAACTCGCCGACACGCTGGCCTGCGAGGGGTTCCGGTTCCCGTCTCTTTCCGTTGCCGAGATGGCGACTTCCGATGTGGTGGCCCACGAGCACTGCCGCCTTGTTTCACCGGGCGACCGTGTCATTGACATGACAAGCGGCCTCGGTATCGACACCTTTGCGTTTGCCCGCTCGGGGTGTGACGTTACCGCCGTGGAACTCGACCCGGTCACGGCCCGCGAGATTATCCACAACGCGGCGGTGCTCGGGCTTGACAATGTCAGCATCATCAACGATGACAGCGTCAGATGGCTGAGGGAAAATCCCGGCGAGAGTTTCGATGTGATCTTTATCGACCCTGCGCGACGCGACAACCGGGGACGCCACTTTGCCCTCGCCGACTGCGTGCCCGACGTGACATCGTGTCTTGACCTGCTCCTTTCCCGCTGCCGCCGACTCGTCATCAAGTCGTCTCCGATGCTCGACATCGCCGCCGTGCGCCGCGAGTTGCCGCGCGCCCAGTCCACACTCCTGATAGGGACACGCGGCGAGTGCAAGGAACTTGTCACCGTCATCCCGGGTGACGGCTCGATAACATGCATCACTATGCTCGGCGACAACCGGCGCAACGAGTTCAAGTTTGATCCCGCCGATGAAACTGCCGCCATTGCCACATTCGGTCTCCCGGCTGCGGGGGGATTCCTTTACGAGCCATACCCGGCTGTCATGAAAAGCGGTGCCGTCAAGCTGCTTTCCACACGTTTCGGAGTAGCCAAGCTGCATGTCAACACTCATCTTTACTACTCGCCCGTGCCTGTACATGACTTTCCGGGAGATGAATTTGTCATCGAGGGAATCGTTCCGTTTGACAAAAAAGGGATAAAAAGCATTACAGCACGCTATCCTGTTATCAACGTGGCCACACGCAACTTTCCTCTCCCGGCCCCCGACCTTGCCCGACGGCTGAAAACAAAAGACGGCGGAGACCGAAAGCTTTTCGGCTCCACCGTCAATAACAGTGAGAGAGTAATGATTATTTCTCGAACATCCGCGCCATCGAGCGGCGGTCTTCGCGCTCTTTGATGGATTGACGCTTGTCATATTCCTTCTTGCCGCGCCCGACACCGATAACCAGCTTGGCAAGTCCGCGGTCATTGATAAACAGGCGCATGGGTATAATGGTGAACCCTGTCTCCTTTCCCGACTTTTCAATCTTGGCAATCTCCTTTTTGTTGAGCAGCAGCTTGCGGTCGCGACGGGTGTTGTGATTGTTGTAGGTGCCGTAGAAATACTCGGCGATATACATGTTTTTGACCCAGACCTCGCCGTTGTTCACATAGCAGAAAGTGTCGACAAGGCTTGCCTTACCCTGCCGCAGGGCCTTTATCTCGGTGCCGGTCAGCACAATCCCGGCGGTAAACGTATCGCCTATCGCGAAGTCAAACGTTGCACGTCTGTTCTTTATATTGACATCTTTTATATTCATTTTTCAAGAGGGTAATAAGAGGGAAAATAAAAATAACAAAATATAAGGCGGGATGATTATGCCCGGAATCGCGATGAGCATGAACTCCCCTTCCTTACCGGGCACGACACCCATGTAAGCGGTTCCTTTCCACATGATTATAGCCACATATATGGGAAGAAAAAACAGCACTACGGTAGTCACCGGCAGGCAGTTGACGAGAATCGAAATGAACGACAGCAACCCGAGGCTGTAAAGAACAAACGTCTTGTTGCGCTTTTCGTTCACCTTTCCGCCGACACTTGACGAGATGAACAGCGACAACACAAATGTTCCTATAAAATAGGACACGAAAAACATCATGAACTCAACAATTCCTTTAAGGAACTGCCCGATAAACGTGCTGTCGCTCTTGTAAAGCATCTCGAAAAACACACTGAGCCCGACCACGGCAATCAGCGGGTAAAACCCGCGCGCGGCAAGAGAATCGGGATTGTCATTGCCCTTGGCAATGTCTTCCCAGCCGTTTCCGGGCGACAAAATCAATTGGAAAAGGTTCTGTATATAGCGTTTCATCGGCTGCATTTCTTAGGAAGTACAAAATTAGTTTAAATCAGCGAAATAAAGAAACAATAAAAATAAAAACACGTCAAATCTTGGTTTATCGCCCGGAATTGACTACTTTTGTACAAAATAACGTAAAAATGGAAATTACCGGAAAAATAATTGTTGCCCTCCCCGAAGTGGGCGGCACTTCCCGTGCAGGCAACGCATGGAAAAAGCGTGAATATGTCCTTGAGACACTTGAAACATATCCTAAAAAGGTGGCATTCAACTTCTTTGGCGAGCGTGTCGACCAGTTCCCCCTCAACGTAGGCGACATGGTCACAGTCAGCTTTGACATCGACAGCCGCGAGTTTAACGGACGCTGGTATGTCGACATCCGCGCGTGGAAAGCTGTTCCCGCCGGAAGCGAAGGCGCTGCTGCTGCCGCTCCCGCTATGGCCGGTGCTCCCGCCGCCCCCGCCTATGGTCCCGCGCCCCAGATGCCCCAAGGTTATGCACAGGCGCCCGGCGCAGTGCCCCCTCCCCCTGCCGTTGACCTCGGTTCGAGCGACAACGACGACCTCCCCTTCTGACAATCAATTCACAACCAATAAAACGGGTCGCGACCTAAAATGGTCGCGACCCGTTTTGTTTCTGACATGCCGGGAGCATCAGACTTTTTTCTTTGCAACGCCATATCCGCAGACAACAGCGGTGATCCACAAAAGGTACAAAAATCTCTATCAGGCTTAATTTTTGTTAAAACTAAAAAGATTAGTTGCGTAACTAAATATTTTAGTTTAGATTTGCGGTATATAAAAAATCACCGTCATGAAAAAGCGACTTACCGAAAAAGAGGAGGAACTGATGCAGTTCTTTTGGGACAATGGGCCTCTCTTTGTCCGCGAGATTGTCGGGATGTATCCCGAGCCGCGTCCACATTTCAACACTGTGTCGACATTTGTGAGGATGCTTGAAGGGAAGGGATTCGTCGGGCACGAGACCGTCGGCAATTCCAACCGCTATCACGCGGTCGTAAGCCGCGAGGATTACAGCGGCATGACCCTGCGCGGGGTCGTCGACCGTTATTTCGGGTCATCACTCACCGGCGTGGTCAGCACTCTTTTCAAGCAAGAGAAACTTAGCGACGAGGAGGTGACCGACCTTATCAGCCGCGTTCTTGCCGCGCGAAATAAAAACGAAAACAAATAAAATCTCTCTGTCATGCTTATTTTTTCCATCTCTCTGACCGTGGCATTGTCGATACTCGCCATCGCCTACCATCTCGTTCTTCCCCGCGCAAAACAACCGGGGTTCAACCGCGCCATAATACTTGTTATCTATATAGCTGCTCTTTTCGCAATACCTGCGACAGTATTATTCAGCCATAATCCGAGTCAGGCAGGCGACGTAAATGCGGCAATCGAGGCAGGAGTCCCCGTGATGACCTTTGCCCCCGATTATGCCAATCATGTTTTAGACGATGCTGTCAAATGGATTGCATGGATTTACCGGGGCGGCGTCGTGGCCATGACGTTGCGGCTGTTTATATCGCTCTGTGGTATCATGTATCTCGCCGCCACGGGGCGAGATGAAAAGCGGGGCGGGTTCACGGTCATTTATCACGACCGCGATAACATGGTGCCGTTCAGCTGGGGACGGTGGGTATTCGTTCCCGCGACTACCGTTCCCGACGAGATTGAGACTATCCTCGCCCACGAGTGCGCCCACTCGTCCCACCGCCACTGGGTTGACCTGATTCTTGCCGAGGTTGTGACCATTATCGACTGGTACAATCCCGTGGCATGGATGTTGCGGCAAGACCTGCTCGACCAGCATGAATATCAAGCCGATGCCGAGGTGATCGCCACCGGCGCGGATGCAACGGAATATCAATTGTTTTTAATAAAAAAGACTGTCGGCAACAGGTTCCACGCTCTCGCCAACAGTCTGAATCACAGTTCACTTAACAAACGTATAACTATGATGTTATCCAAGAAACCGGGCCGTGGCGCACAGGTGCGCGCACTGGCCATCGTGCCCGCAGCGGCACTCGCAGTCTTCTGTCTTTCAACCCCGCTCATGGCATCTCTCAACAGTACATTCTCAACCGCCGAGGCCGTGACCGAGGTTTCGGGAAACAAAGTTAGTGAAAATTTGCCAAAACAGCAGACCGGCTCAGATGAGATTTATGATGTCGTAGACCAAGCTCCGGAATTTCCGGGTGGATATGCGGAATTATACAAGTGTCTCGCCAGTACTGTCGTTTACCCCGAATCGGCCATGAAAGAAGGGAAACAGGGCAACGTAGTCGTGAAATTTGTTGTCGACAAAAACGGGATAATACAAGACCCGACTATTTTACGCAGCGTCGACCCGGCTCTTGATGCCGAAGCACTGCGCGCTGTCAAGTCGATAGACGTAAAATTCATCCCGGGAAAGATGGACGGGAAAGCCGTGAACGTATATTTCGCGCTGCCAATCTCGTTTAAACTGGATAGCGGGAAGGAATCCAAGGCAGAATAACCGCAAGGCAGAATAACCGCAAGGCACAAAATAATTAAAACAGAATCGCTGCCGTTACAAAAATCCCCCTCTCGCATCACGCGGGAGGGGGATTAACCTAATTGTTATGTACCTTTTTTTACCTATCTTAGTGTTTCAGGGTGAAATGTTATTATTTAGGTGCAGAGTTGTAAACTGTATCAAGGGTGTAGTCGGGACTGTCAGTGGTGAGGGCTTTGACCATGACGCTGATGACATCGCCGCCGTCGTCATAGAAGTTTCCGGTCGTGCGGTTGAAAAGACCTGAGCATTCACGCCCGGCACTTTGGACACCGTTGTCCCAGATGATGGGAGCAAGGCTGTTGTCATAAGCGGCCTTGGCAACATATTCCATATAATAGAGACGGAACTTGCGAGCGCGGTCGGTCGAGCGGTTGACGTTGCCCATCTCGCCGATATAGACCGGGATGCCGTTGTCGACATACTTGGTTTTCAGCATTGAGAAAACGTCGCGCACATTCTGCTCGTCGCCCCAACTTTCCTTATCCTTGCCGGTGTGTCCCCATTCAGAGAACTTGGCATTGAGGGTATATTCGTTGGGGTCATAGAAGTGAACGGCAACGATTGTCTTCTTGGCGGGGTCGGTCGGGAGCACGAGGTTTTCCATCGTCAGCGCAGGATTTGTGACATAACCGGGGACAGCGACATAACGGGTGGCATTGTTGCCGCCTGTGGCACGGACAGCGTCGACAAATGTCTGATTCCACTCGTTGAGTGTGCGGTATTGCTTGCCTCCGTCGTTGCGGTTGGCACCCCAACCCCATCCACCGTCATGGATTTCGTTGAACGACTCGAAAATGAGCCAAGGGCCTTTGTCCTTGAACCGCTCGGCAATCTGAGTCCATATTGCGGTAATCTGTTTTTTAACCTCGGTATTCTTAGCCGCGTTATTGGCCGCGCCCTTGATGTCGAGCCAATGTGCGCCGTCGCCACCGTCATGATGGATATTGATTATGGCGTTGAGACCTGCATTTTCGGCATATCCGACAACCTCGGCCACGCGGTCGAGATAATCCTTATTAATAGTGTAGTCGGGAGCCGAGCCAAACTGGCCGAGCCAAGTCACGGGGATGCGGACAGTGCGGATTCCCGAGGCTGCTACAGCGTCAAAGAGTGTCTGCGATGCACGGGGGTTTCCCCAGCAGGTCTCGCTGGCCACGCCGTTGTTATGAGCGTCAAGCTGGTTTCCGAGATTCCAGCCGAGGCCGAGGGCGGCAGCTACCTCGCGGGGATCGCTGCTCGTGATGTCACCAGTTGCGGCACCTGCTCCTGCGAGCTGGCTGACGGTCACAGTCTCGACAATATCGCCGAGGGTAAACGTGATTGAGCCGGTGCGTTCAACCGTGGCGCGGTTCTCGGCAACGGTAAAGTCAAACGCCATATCGGTCATAGCGGCACGGGATGCCGTAATCCACGAGTCGTTGACCGTGCAGGCGACGTCGCCGTTAGCTTTCAGTTTTACCTGAATGGCACCACCGGCAGCGGGAACGTTGTCAATCAACGTGTTTTCCACAATCACAGCGTCGGCTGCTGTCTGACGCACTGCAACCACAACAGAACGGGAACCGTGTTTAATGGTCAGTTTAGCCTCACGGTCGGCTGCGTCAGGGTTGGGGTCGGCAGAGACGGTGCAACGGAAAATAGAGATTGAAGTGGTCGGTTCGATAACAGCCTTGCACCATCCGGCAGAGACTTCGGCCGTTGGAGCCGAAGAAGCCTTGATGTTAAACGGCGCGGCCTCACCGCCCGATTTTGCGACAATCACGCCATTGTTGACAATATTTTCAGGGACAACAAATTCAACATTGCCCTCGGAAGGGTTGTCATTGCCGGAACACGCGCTCATGCACATTATTCCAAGCATGATGAAAAATAATCGTGATAATGTAGAGTTCATGATTCTTATCGTCTTAATCTATTAAGGTTAATTTAATTTTTCTTTACGATATCGCAAAGTTAGCACATAGACCGCAAATCAACGGCATAAAATGTTATATCACGATAGCTAAAATGTTAACTTGGCTGCCATCTTGTTTATCTTTATGGTCAGTTGTGGTTTGTTTGCCTAATTTATTGCTCGATTAGCTAATTATTATTAATTGTAATGCCACCTGCTCAACCCTATCCTTCCTAAAAAGTTATAACAATGAGCCGGAGACTGACTTCGCGCCCTAAAACAGTTTTACAATAAAAGAGATTATGGAAAGAATTATCAAACTCGACGACCTGAAACAAGTGGTCAACGAGGCTTATGAGACCCAAAAGAAGAATCAAGCAGGCGAACCCGACCCGCTGGTAAAAGACATGAATGTCGGAGAATTTGGAATTTCCGTGCGTCTGACCGACGGCCGGAAATTTGACGTGGGCCACACCCAGTCACAATTTGCCATCGGAGGAGGAATTGAACGCATACCTATCTCAATACAGCTTCTGACCCAAATGCCGGCCGAAGACCTACTGGGCAAACTCGGCTCGAAATGCGGATGCAAATGCAAGGGCAACGGTAACGAGATTCCCAAACCGCGTCCCGCCCACATACACCCTAAAGGAGTCAGAGCGATGAGCCTCGTAGAACCCACAGGCGACCCGGAAGGAAAAATGAAAGTTGTATCGGACATCATGACCGGACTGATGGGGTCATCTCCGGTCCTTGACGATGCTCTTTACAAGACCTCCACACAGAACAATGCCGCCGACAACGTCGTCAACCTGTTTGCCGAAGCCGGTTTTGAACTTTATGACTCGGCCGAATTGTCAATCGACCTTTTTACCCGCATCCACTCCATGCTTGCCACCACCGAGCAGCTGGCAGTGATGGGAGCGACTATCGCCGCCGACGGAGTCAACCCCGTGACGAAGGAAATCGTCTTTGATGGCGCGCTCGCATCGACAGTCGAGGGACTGATTGCGGCCAAAGGACCGCGCCACATGGGAAAACCGTGGATGATTCTCACCGGCACACCCGCTGCAAGCAGTTTCGGCGGCGGATTCCTCGCCATTCTCCCGGGCGTGGGTGCAATAGCCGCCTTCTCGCCCGAGCTCAACGAGGCCGGAGTCCCGGTAAAGGCCGCGCTTGCCGTCAAGTACATTCTCAACAAGCTGCAACTCAGCGCACTTTCAAGTGCAAAAGTCAAAGTCTCAGAATAATACACCTTTCATACCTTTAAAACATACCCCTGCCGTGCCGACCACGTCAAGCGTGATCGGGCACGGCATTTTGATTTGGATAATCGCCGGAAAAGGAGTAATTTTGCAGAAATTTAAAGACTTACGCCATCGAAACTCCTATAAAACACAAGCTGCTGGTTACCTCGGCAGAACATTTTTTGACCAAATTCATTTTGGCCGAATATCCTGACAGCGACTGCCTGACCGGGACACAGGTCGGCGATTTCATGCCCGACACAATTGTCCACATAGCAGGATGCGGTCTCGACGATGCCGTTGCAGGACGCATGACCGCACAGGAAAAAGTGATAATCGTGCCGGAGGGGACTAAATTTGATGCAACCGTGCTGAACGGGAACAACGCTGTAATCAGCATTTTGAGACCGGCCCACATAATCGGGACTGGCATGGACGGAATCCCAAGACAGATTGTCAACGGAATTGCCCGCGGGACCTATTTTCATGTACAAGGAAATGAGGCAAGAATAAGCGTCGTACATGCCCTCGACGTTGCGCGGCTGACAAGGATAGTCGCTCCTGTCGGAGGCGAGTATCGTTTCAGCGACAACTGCAATCCCACCGTGACAGAGCTGGCCGAGGCTCTTTCCGTGAGGGTCAACCACAAACGGATTCCCACATTGTCGCCCAAATGGGCGCAGATTGCATCCCGTTTCGGCGGATGGTTAGGGGGTGTTACCACCAATCTTTTAGCTACCCTGACAAGCGACAACACGGTTTCAAGCCCAACCGACCTCTCCACTCTCAAGGGTTTCGAGCCAAGAAATGTGGTCGACTACCTGTCGACCCACAAATATGACGAAAATGACATCTGATTCTATTGCCGATTTCATGTCGCGACTGGGTTCTTCGATAAAGAGCCTTGTCAAAATCGCCCTGTACTCGCGCCGCTGCTCCATCAGGAAGGCTGCGGGAGAGAACGAACGGATTATAATCCTCGGCAACGGGCCCTCTCTCGACGGAACCATTAAAAACGACCTTTCCAAACTGCAAGCCTCGCCGTCGCTTGCAGTCAACTTCGCGGCAAATGCCGACGAGTTCCAGGTCCTTGCCCCGCGATATTATGTCCTCGCCGACCCCCATTTTTTCAACGGCAGAAACGACCCTAATGTAAAGCGGCTGCACGACAATATCAATCGAAAAGTCAACTGGGAAATGACACTGTTTGTGCCGTCACGGTACCGCAAGGCAATGGACTGGCTTAACAATCCCGAAGTCGGCGTGGAATATTTCAATCCGATAGGAGCCGAAGGTTTCAGATGGCTCACCGACATCGCCTACCGCACCGGCCGCGGGATGCCGCGGCCCCGGAACGTCCTGATTCCTTCAATCATGATTGCGATTCTGCTCGGTTATAAAGAAATCTATCTCGCCGGAGCCGACCACTCATGGATGAAAACAATCAGCGTCGATGACTGTAACAGGGTAATATCGGTGCAGCCACATTTCTATAAAGACAACGACGACGAAAAGAACCGTGTCGCAACTACCTACATGAACTACCGCCTGCATGACATCGTCCACAGCTTTTATGTCGCATTCAAAGCCTATCACGAAATTGCCGCATACTCGGCAACGCACAACATACACATATATAATGCCACCCCCGGCAGCTTTATTGACGCATTTGAGCGTCGCCGTCTATAGAGTCACGGCAAAACATCCACAACAAAATAAAAGAGAGCCGCTTCTCACGAAGCAGCTCTCTTTTTATTTTTAAAACACTTAGCATAATACACGATTATCTTCACACATCGGTGCGTCTTCTGCACCTTTATTCTAACATTAATACTAACCCTGATACTAATTGTCTCTTAGAAATTGAACCTAAATATAAGCAAATCCATTAACTGATTAAATTTTACACATTGCAAATTTACAATACAGCGGAACAATATTTAGACGAGTTTAAATTTATTCTAAAAATATTTACATTTATATTTTATCTATCAGATTAATTATAAACACATTACATACACAAGAGTCGCAATATGCATCTAAATACAAATATTGGATAAAAATCATATTTTAAGTCAAAATATAACATTTGAACCATCGTTTTCATGACAATAAGACCCGTGATTTGTTAACAGCGCCGTTTCTTCCGCTCAACATTTTCAGCCTAATCAACGTTATTTTTATCAAACAAAGATTTATTAACAGACGACAACATTATGCGCCCGGAATTTAATATTATCGCATTATTGATACTTGCCGCAACATTTACCGGCCAAGTAAATGCTTCCATTGTCTCGGAACGAACCGACTCGCTCGCGGCCGACCATAAATATCTCTTTTTCGGAGAAGGAGAGAATCCGTCATCAGACTCGATTACAGGATTGATATATAACTTTTACTACGACCAGTTCAGGCAGTTCCAAGACCCGGCCGCCCCGTATTTTCTATTTATGAGCCGCGATGCCAACCTCGCAATGGGCATCGGCGGGACAGTGCGCATGCGCGGATATTATGACTGGGGAGGCTCTATCAACGCCCCGGCTTTTGCCCCAATACTTATCCAGACAACTCCGGATCCGCTCCACGAGCGGTTGTTAGGGACGACTCCGGCAGGAACGGCATTGTTTTTCCGCGTAATCGGCCGAAACAAAAGCAATATTACCTACCAATTGTATATCGAGGCTAATTTCGGAGGCTATCAGATGCGCGATTTCAAATTAAAAAAAGCCTACGCCATAATAAATGACTGGACAATCGGCTATGCCTCGTCGACATTTGGTGACGGCAACGCAGTACCGCCGACAATCGATTCCAACGGCCCCACGATGAAAATGACCGGGACAGCAGTTCTCGTCAGATGGATGCACAGTTTCCGCAATCGCTTTACAGTGGCGGCATCGGTGGAAAGTCCCGAGATGACTGTTCAGGAAAACGGCACCACGACTGCGGCCCGCAGCCAGTATCTCCCCAACGTGGCTGCCTTCCTACAATATGGGTGGAGCCGCGAGGAGCACGTCCGCCTCTCGGCCATAACCCGCTTTCTACCCTATCGCGACCTGCTAAACAACCGCAATCACCAAATTGTTGGCTGGGGGCTTAACCTCAGCGCGATATACAATCCGCTGCCTCAACTGACGCTGTACCTGTCGGGAAACATCGGCCGCTCCTATTCCAACTACGGCGGCGACATGATGCTGGGGTATTATGACTTGGTAGAGGACGTCAACCGCCCCGGCCGCCTGAACAGTGTTCCCGGCTACGGATATTTCGTCGGCATCAGATATGATTTCAGCCACAGCGTGTTTGCGTCAACGACCTTTGCCCAAGGACGTTATCTCCCGACGGCCGACATTCCGGGCAGCGATTACAAATATGGACTCTACAGCGCGACAAACGTCTTCTGGAACATGACCCCGCGCATCATGATCGGTGCGGAATTCAACCTCGGCAAACGTCAGAACTTCGACCGCGCCCACGGCTGGGCCCGCCGCATCGGAGCCGTCGCCCAGTTCTCGTTCTAAGCCGCCCGACGGCCGGTCAGAAGGCCGGCCGCGCGGGGCATGAATGCCGTTATGAGATAATATAGGCCGAGAAGGCAGCCCAGCAAAAGGAAATACCCTGTGATGAAGGTAGCGACAACCCCTAACCCGGTAGCCGGATGGAACACCTTCATCAATACAACCTTAAAATGATACAGAGCAATATAATGGGAGGCAAAGACAAAAAAAGCCGCCCCTGTCAGGAATTTGTTTGCTCTAAAATCATACTTTTCAACCAAATAAGCCGCAAGATTAATCGCCAGCGCAATTACCACCAGCATGTTACAGCATTTAATCAGCATAGCGGCTTCATAGCTCCACGAACTGACAACCATATAGGCGAGTCCGAGAACGGGGTAAAGAATGAAACATTGAACTCTCCACTTTCCAAAAAAGTCAAGAAGATTGATGTTGCGGATTGAAAGCAAACCGCCAAAATAAAAGAAAAACAGCGAAGAAAACAAAAGGAGCATGTAGTCTGACTCACGGGTATAAAGATAAAAACACACCGCGCCAAGCAAAACCACGATAAACCATCCTCCTCTTCTGACAATTACATAATTGAAGAACGGAACCAGCAAGACACACAGCATCAGTTCACGGATAAACCACATGGGAGCATCATGCGGATAACCGGCAAAGCTGTTCATCAGATAACCTGATACGACATCGCGACCACCGGCAGACACACCGCGAGTGGCGACGTACTCTATACCGCACACAAAGGCAATCGCGATTGTATTCCAGACAACGTAAGGGACAAACAACGAATGAAACCGTCGTTTAACCTTCGACAAGTATCGCGCCTTGGTCATTTCGCCACCCGAAAAAAACAGATAGCCGGAAATAAAGAAAAAAGTCGCCACACCGTTTTCGCTAAGGAACCCCTTAACCCAGTGCCACAGTCCCCGGAATAAGCCATAGTCCTCCAGCCTGACTATTCCACCGCTCACCTGAAGGGTATCCGTTGAAAACACATGGACGGCGACTATACACATAATCAAGGGCCAGCGAATCAGAGCCAACACTCTCGATGTAGTCTGATCCATAGCCTATTCAAACGAGGGCGAAACCAGATGGGATCCTCTCAGAAAATCAGAGGCCGACATGCGACGTTTGCCCTGCGGCTGGAGCGACAAGACTTCGATCAGGCCATCACTGCATCCAACCATCAACCGATATCTGTCAATTACAGTCTGTCCGGGTTCAACATCTGCCCCACCATCAAGCACGGCAGTCTCGAAAATCTTTACCGAGCCAATCTCTTTTCCGTCGTCGGTCAAAACCGACCATGCCGCGGGATAAGGCGAAAGGCCGCGCACGAGGTTGTGAATCTCGCGAGCGGGACGGTTCCAGTCAATGCGGCATGTTTCTTTAAATATTTTGGGGGCCGGAGTCGGCTCGGTATCTCCGACGAGCTGATCCTGCGGAATTGTTTTGAGCGTTCCGTCAATAATCGACTCAATCGTGTCGATTGTCAGATCGGCACCCAGCAACATCAACCGGTCATGTACATCCCCGACGTTGTCGGTCGGGAGAATATCCACCCGCTCCTGTGCGATAATGTCACCCGTGTCAATCTCGTGTTTAAGAAAGAAAGTTGTCACGCCCGTCTCGGTGTCGCCGTTTATAACCGCCCAGTTTATAGGCGCGGCCCCTCGGTAACGAGGCAGCAGTGACGCATGGAGGTTGAATGTGCCGAGGCGCGGCATCGACCACACTACCTCGGGGAGCATACGGAACGCGATGACAATGAACAAGTCGGCATCGAGAGACCGGAGTTCCTCGACAAACTCAGGGTCTTTCAGCTTGACAGGCTGCATCAGATGCAGACCTTTTTCTACCGCATACTGCTTGACTGGCGACTGGAGCAGTTTGTGGCCGCGTCCGGCCGGTTTGTCGGGCATGGTGATAACACCGACGACATTATAACCGCCTTCGACAATGCGTCGCAGACTCTCCACGGCGAAATCGGGTGTGCCGAGAAACACTATTTTAAGATCTTCTTTCTTCATTTTCTTCTTTAATTAAGAGAGTGTTTAATAACAACTGTTAAACGCCTGCCACAGCGGATTATTGTCGGGAAGCGGAGCTGTCACATCGATTTCCTTGCCCGAAACAGGATGTACAAACTGAATGCGGCGTGCCATCAGCGAAATCGAGCCGTCGGGGTTGGAACGCTTGTCTCCATATTTCAGGTCGCCTCTTATAGGGCATCCGATTGCAGCGAGTTGCACGCGAATCTGGTGCTTGCGACCTGTCTCAAGGTTTACTTCAAGAAGATTGTAGCGGTCGCTCGACCCGATGTGGCGGTAGGACAAAATCGCCTCTTTAGCACCGTTTTTAGGTGTGAGCGAGGCATAAGACTTGTTGTTCTTCTCAGTTGTGGTGATGTAATGGATAATGCGGTCCTCCTCCTTTGGCGGCAGATTTCGGGTCAAGGCCCAGTAGGTCTTTTTGACCTCGCCGTTGCGGAACATCTCGTTCATGCGAGCAAGAGCCTTGGAGGTCTTGGCAAAAACCACGAGTCCGGCCACAGGACGGTCAAGGCGGTGCACCACCCCGAGGAATACATTCCCCGGCTTGGCATACTTTTCCTTAATCCATCGTTTGACAGTCTCGACGAGCGGCTCATCACCCGTCTTATCGCCCTGCACAATCTCCCCCGGAGCCTTGTTGACGATTATAATATGGTTATCTTCGTAGACTACTTGCATAAATATATCAATTGGTGCTCAAATTTACTTTTACAATGTTTCCGTGCAAATTTTTATTTAAAGGATGCACATAAACCCATGTTTCACCATCCTCTGCCACAAACTTTTGGCAAAGAGAAGGCACGGCATAGAAAGCCTCTCCCAAAGCGTTATAGAAGTCGTAATACTCGACACCGACATCTACATCAGGTATGACATTGCCGGCATTATCTAAAAATGAAACATTACGATTATTCTGCACAAATACGTCTTTATATCTTAACATATCTGCCGAACCACAAATTGCGCTTATCTTATCTTTTTCAATATTCTCCAAGCATTCAGGCACAATGGCTATTGTGCGCCCCGGATAAATAATATTCAAAATCACAAGTTGAACAGGATTTATCCAAGTATTGTCAACAGGATATTTTAACGTATATAGCGGAGCGGAGACTGATAAATCGTAGTATACCGTACCACTTTCCGATTCATCCAACAATGCTGAAATCCGTCGGTGCTCTTTATAATAATGCCCCTGCCAATATATCACGCCCATGAAAAACAACAAAATCAAAGCAAAGATCACATATAACGATTTCCGGACTATCCTTTTAAAGTCAGACTGAAAAAATATCCCAAGCAAATTGATGAATGCGATAATCGCGAATACCTCTCCAAACCATGCCGACCGACCAAATCGGAAAGAGGTTCTCGCACACAACAAGCATCCTCCGACAGCAATGACCGCAGGAATGTAAAAGTCAGGTTTACACGCAACCTTTATAAACCGATGAGAAAACCGCGACAGGAGCAACAAACCGCTCGCGCCAAACAGCAGAATGGTCACAGGTATAGTTTTGAGTACTGTAAACCCCGTAATCTCCACACCGGCGATTGCATCAGAAGCGGTCAGTCTTGTCAATATTCCGGGTGCAGAAACAACCATTATACAGCCAAGCACATAGGCCCCAAACATAAACCATTGTGTCAAAGACAATCTAAATTTATGAATCAGAATGTATATTCCCAATGCGCCACACATCAAGACGGCCATCCCTTCATGCTGCCACCCACAAAATAGGGAGAAAAGACTGACCGCGATTAAATCCCATGTTTTTCTATCGGATTGTTTTCTAAGAAACAACATGTAAAACAAGGTATTAAACAGAACTACCGGGATATAATTCAGCATTAAATCAGTTATAAACATTCCACCCCTCCACGGCAAAAAGACAATAATAGCCAACCATGTTGTAATTAAGCGCAAAGGAGTCGGAATAAATTTAAGATTGACCCCATGAGAGGCAACCGCCATAAAATAAACCATCAGTACGGTTAGCACCGACAACAATAAAGTCCCTGTTATCCTCGGTAAATACAGAACCCAGAACGGGCAAATGACATTAGGAAGACGACCATTTTCATCTTCCCTCATAAACATAAAATACTTGGCAAATGAGCTGAATGAGAAATCGGCAGAACCCGAATTTAATGATTTATAGTTATTAACAAACAATAAATCATCCACTTGGGAAGGAGTGAGATAATATATTGCCCAATAGACCATAATCATAGCCATAAGGGCAACCACAACAAAAGTATTTCTGCGAGAAAATAGTCTCATCGTGTTTTTCCCGCAAAATTACTGTTTTTTATTGGATTCACGAAAAGTTGATGTAACTTTGTAATGCTTAATGTTTAGACAAGAGTTTTTATGATTGAATATATCAAGGGCAATGTCGAGGAGCTGACACCGGCCTATGCCGTGATTGACAACGGCGGAACAGGATACATGCTGAATATCTCGCTGTCGACTTTTTCGGGTCTCGAAAATGAAAAAGGGATAGTGAAACTGCTCGTCCACGAGGTGATACGCGAAGATGCGTGGGTGCTGTACGGGTTTCTTACCGCCCGGGAGCGCGAAATGTTCAGGCTGCTGATCGGAGTGTCGGGCGTGGGAGCCAACACTGCCCGCATGATTCTGTCATCGGTTCCGGCACCCGAGCTTGAGGCAGTAATCGTCTCGGGCGACCACGGCAAACTGAAAAATGTCAAGGGAATCGGCACTAAAACAGCCCAGCGCATAATTGTTGACCTCAAGGATAAAATAAAAGCCTCTGACGATACGTTATCATTACAACCCGTTACCGACAATTCGGTTCAGGAGGAGGCTCTTGCAGCAATGGTCATGCTCGGATTTCCTCGCCCGCAGGCTCAGAAAGTTCTCAAAAAAATCTTTGAGGCCAATCCTGCCATCAAGGTCGAGGCGGCCATCAAGCAGGCTCTCTCAATGATGTAACCACCGTCGGGCCGGGTGTTTAACGGTAAAAACAGACCTTGGCTCGTAGTAACTACAAAATACCTCTCGTCGTGTCAATCGTGGGCGCAGTGTGTGCGCTTGCGACGGTTGCGTTCTATTCCGCAGCCCAGTTTGTCACGCCCGGGTTCAACCCTCCCGCGCCGGTGATGACATCGCCGCTCGTAGCCGAGGCCGACTCCATCATGATGCCCTTCCCGGTACAGCAGACCGTTCCGCAGACCTACGAAGACCTCATGGCCGAGGATTTTGCCGCCGACCTCGACACCCCCTCCAACATCAAGACTGTCACCGAGTATGACCCCGAAACGGGATGCTACGTCGTGCGCACCAAGCTCGGCGACATGGACATCGCCACACCTTTCTATCTCTCGGCCGAGCAATACAACAACTGGCAGTTGCGCGAGTCGATGCAGAATTACTACCGCAAGCGCAATGCCGAGGCGATAAACAACCCTGACAAGGAGCCGTTCAACATCCTCGACATGAATTTCGCCCTCGGGCCTCTTGAAAAAATATTCGGCCCGGGCGGCGTGCAGTTGAAAACGCAAGGCTCGGTACAGGTGTCGATGGGCATAAAGTCAAACAAGACCGACAATCCGGCCCTGTCGCTGACTTCGCGCCGCAAAACCTACTTTGACTTCGACCAGAAGATTCAGGCCACGATTGCCGCAAGCGTCGGCGACCGGTTGAAGTTCAACATGACCTATAATACCGACGCGACATTTGATTTCGACTCAAAAAACCTGAAGCTCGCCTATGAAGGTCAGGAAGACGACATCGTAAAGAGCATCGAGGCCGGCAACGTGTCGATGACCACCGGGTCGTCGCTGATCCGAGGCAGCACCGCGCTTTTCGGCATCAAGACCCAGCTGCAATTCGGCAAACTGACCACGACGGCCCTCGTCTCACAGCAGAACTCCGAGTCTCGCAGCGTGAACACCAAGGGCGGCGTACAGACTACCGATTTCACGATTCAAGCCGACAACTACGACCAAAACCGGCACTTTTTTTTAGGACATTTTTTCCGTGACAATTACGACCGTTTCGCATCCAAGCTGCCATTTGTATCGTCGGGAATCAACATCACCCGCATCGAGGTGTGGGTCACCAACAAGAGCGGCAACTACAACCAGAGCCGCAACCTCGTCGCGTTCATGGACCTCGGCGAGAGCAGTGTGCTTGCAAGCGACTACTGGCACCCCAACCCCGCACTTCAAAACCCGGCCAATGCCTCCAACAACCTCCTCTCGGTCATAAAAACCGACTACCCCGGGGCACGAAACATCAACACCGTCACTCAGGCATTGGAACCACTCGCGGCCTACGGCATCGAGGGCGGCACGGGATTTGAGAAAGTCGAGTCGGCCCGCCTCCTGTCGTCAAGCGAGTACACTCTCAACTCCACACTCGGTTATATCTCGATCAAAAGCGCGCTGAACGCCGACGAGGTTCTGGCCGTGGCCTACGAATACACCTATAACGGGCAGGTCTATCAGGTGGGCGAGTTCTCGGGCGACATCACGACCACCGACCAGTCGCTCTACGTCAAAATGCTGAAAAGCACGACTATCAACCCGCGACTCCCCATGTGGGACCTCATGATGAAAAATGTCTACTCGCTCGGTGCCTATCAGGTACAGAAATCCAATTTCCGCCTCAACATCAAGTATCTGAGCGACACCACCGGCACCGAAATCAACTACCTCCCGGTGGCGGGAATCTCCAACATACCCCTGCTTCAGGTCATGAACCTCGACCGCATCGACTCCAACGAGGCATCCAACCCCGACGGGTTCTTTGACTTTATCGAGGGATATACCATCCAGTCGTCATCGGGCAAGATTATCTTTCCCGTCGTCGAACCTTTCGGCTCCCACCTTGCCGAGAAAATCGGAAACCCGGAAATCGCGCGACAATATGTCTATCAGGAGCTTTACGACTCAACGCTGATTGTCGCCCGCCAGTTCTCGGACAAGAACAAATTTGTCCTCACCGGCAAATATCAGGCATCCAACGGGTCGCAGATCCGGCTCAACGCGATGAACGTGCCGCGCGGCTCGGTTGTCGTTATGGCCGGCGGAGTGCAGCTTATCGAAAACAGCGACTACACCGTAGACTACGCTATGGGCATCGTGACGATTACCAATCAGAGCATCATCGACTCGGGACAGAGCATCAGTGTGACGATGGAAAACCAGTCACTCTATTCGACCCAGCGGAAAACCCTCCTCGGCCTCGACCTCAACTACAGGTTCAACAAGGATTTCAACATCGGGGCGACCGTCATGCACTTCTCCGAGAAAGCGCTGACCGAGAAAGTCAACATAGGCGACGAGATTATCAACAACACCATGTGGGGGCTCAACATGCAGTACAACACGCGTTTCATGTGGCTGACCAATCTGTTAAACAAAATCCCCACCGTCAACGCCACACAGCCGTCGACTCTTGCCGTTCAGGCCGAATTTGCACAGCTCATACCCCACAAGCAACCGACCGGCAGCAACAAGGGCAGCTCCTACATCGATGATTTCGAGTCGACCCAGACCGGCATCGACCTGCGCTCACCCTATTCGTGGTTTCTCGCATCGACCCCCTACGACCCGTCGGCCGACGCGCTTTTCCCCGAAGCCGCGCTGTCCAACAACGTCGACTACGGCAAGAACCGCGCCCTGCTTTCATGGTACTTCATCGACCGCATGTTCACATCGCGCAACTCGTCACTGTGTCCCGGCTACATCAAGAGCGACTACGAGCAGCTGAGCAACCCCTACGTCCGCGAAGTCACTTCCCACGAGATTTTCCCCGGCCGTGAGCTGACCTACGGGGAATCCAACACCATCCAGACTCTCAACCTGTCGTTCTACCCTACCGAGCGCGGCCCCTACAACCTCGACGCGACCAATATCGATGACGAGGGCAGGCTGCTCAATCCTGAAAAACGCTGGGGAGGCATCATGCGCAAGATGGACAACACCAACTTCGAGCAATCCAATATCGAATATGTCCAGTTCTGGATGCTCAGCCCATTCCTTGACCCCGAAAACAACAATCTCGAAGGTGGCGACCTCTATCTCAACTTCGGCGAAATATCCGAGGACATACTCAAAGACGGGTTAAAGAGCTACGAAAACGGCATCCCCTACGACGGTGACGACCGTTATCTGCAAAACACCGTGTGGGGACGCGTTTCATCGCAAAACTCGCTGACCTACGCATTTGACAACAACTCGGGTGCCCGTGTCATTCAGGACGTGGGTCTTGACGGACTGCCCAACAGCGACGAATTTGTCTTCGATTCCTACCGCGACTACCTCGACCAACTGCGCCGGAAACTCTCACCCGCTGCTATCGCCCGGATGCAGGAAGACCAGTTCTCGGCATTCAACGACCCTGCCGGTGACAACTACCATTTTTATCGCGGATATGACTACGATGAAATGCGCGCCTCCATCATCGAGCGTTACAAGCATTACAACGGCGTCGAGGGCAACTCTCTGTCACCCGAGGATGCGTCGGACCCTCTCTACCAGTCCTCGCGCAGCCTTCCCGATGTCGAGGACATCAATCAGGACAACACGCTCAACGAGTATGAACGCTATTTCCAATACAAGGTTTCCATTCGTCCCGAAGACCTCGAAGTGGGCAGAAATTATATCACCGACAAGCAGGTGTCGATTGTCCCCACCCCGTCAGGGAAAAATCTTGAGGTCGTGTGGTATCAGTTCAAGATACCGTTGAGCGACTACGAGAAAGTCGTCGGCAACATCAGCGACTTCTCGACAATCCGTTTCGCCCGCATGTTCATGACCGGTTTCAAGGCAGTCACCCACCTGCGCTTTGCAACCTTCGAGCTTGTGCGCGGCGAGTGGCGCCCCTATGATTTCAACCTCAACAACCGTGGCGATTCCCCGGCCGAGGGACAGCTTGACATCTCGGTGGTAAACATCGAGGAAAACGCGTCGCGCCAGCCGGTCAACTACGTCCTTCCCCCGGGTGTCACCCGCATCACCGACCCGGGACAAAGCCAGATTGTACAGCTCAACGAGCAGTCGATGTCGATGAAAGTCATCGGCCTGCGTCCCGGTGATGGCCGTGGAGTGTACCGCAACACACTCCTTGACCTCCGCAACTACAAGAAAATGCAGATGTGGATTCACGCCGAAAAACTCATCGACGACGAGACCAACCTGCGCTCGGGAGAACTCTCGCTGTTCATCCGTCTCGGAAGCGATGTCAAGAGCAACTATTACGAGTATGAAATCCCGCTTGAACTGACCCCTCCCGGAAAGTACGACGAAGATTCGGAACGTTCCAAAGTGTGGCCCGCGGCCAACTATATGGACTTTGACCTCCAGACACTTGTCAACCTCAAGAAGGAGCGCAACCGGGCCAAGAGCGCGCAAGAGCCGGGGGTGGGATTCGGGACACTGTACCGTGGCCGCGACCCGGCCAACGAGCGCAACAGCATCGCTGTAATCGGCAACCCGTCGCTGAGCGATGTCAGGGTGCTGCTCGTCGGGGTGCGCAACAACTCAAGCGTTGTCAAGGACGGCACCGTGTGGGTCAACGAGCTTAAAGTCACCGACTTCAACAGCGAAGGCGGATGGGCCGCGAAAGGGAACGTCAACCTTGGCGTTTCTGACATTGCCACGCTCAATTTCGGCGCGCATGTCGAGACGGCCGGATTTGGCGGCGTTGACCAAGCCCTCAACCAGCGGCGGCTCGACGACTATGAGCAGTACAACTTTGCCGTGCAGGTCGATGCAGGCCGTTTCCTCCCCGAGGCAGCCAAACTCCGCGCGCCCATCTTCTACTCGGTATCAAAAGAAAAGACATCGCCCAAATACAACCCGCTCGATCAGGACGTGCTGCTGAAAGACGCGCTCGACAACGCAGCCGACAAGCATGAACGCGACTCTATCGAAAACTTTGCCATCGAGCGTTCGACGGTCAAGAGTTTCAGTATTTCGGGGTTGAAATTTGACGTGCAGAGCAAGAACCCCATGCCGTGGGATCCCGCCAACTTCACATTTAATTTCTCGTTCAACAAACAGTCCAAGAGCGACCCGACTACCGAATATGAGAACACCAACGACTACCGTGGCAGTTTCCAGTATACCTACACTCCGTTCATAAAAGGCATCAAACCATTCGGATGGATTAAAAGCAAGTCCAAGAACCTTAAATTTGTCAAGGATTGGGAAATAAACTATCTTCCCAACAACATATCGTTCCTGACCACCATGTCGCGCTACTACTACGAGCAGCAGACACGCTCCGAAACCGATGTCAATTTCCAGCTGCCCGTGGCTGTCAGCAAAAACTTCCTGTGGGACCGCCAACTCTCCCTGACATGGAATCTCACCAAGCAGCTTAACTTCAGTTTCAATTCCAACACCTCGGCCCGCATCGAGGAAACCGTCGGGGCCGTGAACCGCAAACTGTTCCCTGACAAATACAAGGAATGGAAAGACACCGTGTGGCAGAGCATTCTCTCGATGGGCACGCCGTGGAGCTACAATCAGACATTTGTCGCCTCCTACAAGGCCCCCTTCTCCCGCATCCCGGTTCTCGACTGGCTGACCGGCTCGGTGAGCTATAACGCCACCTACCGCTGGGACCGCGGTGCCGAAGTCGATGGCGTGTCTATGGGCAACTCCATCGCCAATCAGGCCGTGTGGAATGCCGACGGACGCATCAACTTCGAGTCCCTGTACAACAAATGGAACTTCACCAAAGAGGTCAACAAACGTTTCGCGTCCAAAAGAAACAATGCCCGCAACACCCGCGAAAAGAAACCCAAGAAATTTGAACGCACATTTGCCCTGCTCCCCGACACCACACTGACCATCAAGCACAACCTGCGCAGCAAGAAGATAAAAGTCACCGCAGCGACAGTCGACGGCAAACCGTTCAAGGCACAGACCAAGGTTATCGACGCCAACTCTATCCAAGTGCTAAACCGCGGTACCGAGAACATTAAGTTCACTATCGAGGAAGTCCTGAAGGAAGAAAAGAGTTTCATGCGCGACCTTGCCGAGTACGGAGCCCGTTTCCTCATGAGCCCCCGCAGTGCCAGCGTGCGTTTCCGCAACACCAAGTCACTTTCTCTACCATTGTTCCGACCTGACATCGGCAATGTCTTCGGCCAGAGCAACAGCTACGGCCCCATGTCGCCCGGCCTTGACTTCGCATTCGGATTCACTGACGAGAACTATGTCTACCGTGCCAAGGAACGCGGATGGCTTGTTACCGACGACGGGCAGACATCGCCCGCCGTGTGGTCCAACGCCCACGAGATAAACTTCGAGCTGACGCTCGAACCGATTCGCGGTCTCAAAATCCTGCTCACGACCAACCGCACCGACAACCATTCGCGTCAGATACAGTTCATGTATGACAACATGCCGGTATCCCTCTCGGGCAGCTATACCAAGACCCACTGCGCCATCCGCACCGCCCTGCGAGGCAGCACCGCCTCCAACGGATATGACAGTCCAGCCTTCAACAAGTTCCTTGAAAACATCCCCGTCATCGCCGACCGTCTTGAAGACAAATACCACGGAATGCGCTATCCCGAGGGTGGTTTCATGGCCGGCAACGTAAACGCGGGCAACATCTATAACCCCGAAGTCGGCACCGTGTCGTCGACAGGCAGCGACGTTCTCATCCCGGCATTCCTTGCAGCCTATACCGGCACCGATGCCCGCAAGCAGTACCTCTCACCCTTCCCGTCGCTTGCCGAGGCCCTTCCCAACTGGCGCATTACCTATGACGGACTTATCTACCTCGGCAACTTGGGCAACATCTTCAAGTCGTTCACGCTTTCCCATGCCTATCAGTGTACCTACACCGTCGGGTCCTACTCCTCCTATCTCAACTGGATTTCAGTTGACGGCGACTATGGCTTCACGCTCGACGAGATTTCAGGCAACCCCATCCCCTCCTCCCCCTACAATATCTCGTCGGTCGCTATCACCGAGAAATTCGCCCCTCTCATCGGTGCCTCGGTAACGCTGAAAAACGAAATGACGTTCAACGCCGAGTATCGCGACAGCCGCACACTGACCCTCAACACGTCGGCCGGACAGGTTGTCGAGGCCACTAACCGGGGCATAACCGTAGGTGCCGGATATAAGATTGTCGGATTCAACAGCGTCCTGAAAATGAAAGGCTCGCAACAAGGTGTAAGCAACGACCTCACGCTCAACGCCGACTTCTCTTTCCAGCAGAATCAGGCACTCATACGCCGCATCGAAAGCAACTATACTCAGGCCACCAGCGGGACGCGCACTGTCACGATGAACTTCACCGCAAGCTACGTCATGAGCCGCCGTCTCACTCTCGCCGCTTTCTTTGACCATCAGATTAACACGCCGATTGTGTCATCCACCGCCTACCCGACGACCAACACATCTTTCGGCATAACCATGAACCTCTCCCTCGCCCGGTAACTTATGAAACACGAATACATCGGATTATGGTCCCTTCTGACAGTGGCTCTCGCCATTTTTATAGGTTTCTCCTGTCTTGAGCCTGTCACTCTCGCGGGTGTCGAACTGAAATCCTCGGGTATCGCCGACCGGCTCACCCGCCCTGTTTCCGAGCAAGAAAACAGCAGCGATGCACCCGCCGCCCAACCTGAAGTTCAAAAGGTGGCGACCGATACCGCCTCTAAAAACATTCTCCTTATCGGCGACTCGATGCTTGAGGGGATAAATCCGCGCCTTGCCGCCTATGCAAGGGAAAACGGCCACACGCTGAACTCGGTAATCTGGTACAGCTCGACAACGGCCTACTGGGGAAACTGCGACACTCTGCGGGTGTTTCTGCGGCAGTTCAAACCCGACTATATCTTTATCAGCCTCGGGGCCAACGAGCTTTTCGTAAAAGACATTATCGAAAAACGCGAGGGGTGCCTGAAATATTTTCTTGAACAGATCGGCGACATCCCTTACCTGTGGATTGGCCCTCCCAACTGGAAAAAGGATACCGGAATCAACGAAATGATTGCCCGCAATGTCAAGCCGGGATGCTATTTCAAGAGTGACGGCATGCACTTTGACCGCACAAAGGACGGCGCACACCCCACCCATGCGTCAGCCGCGCAGTGGGTCGACAGCATAGCGCGGTGGATGCCACTGCACAGCTCCCACCCCATCAAGATGAACACTCCGACGATGGCCAAGAGCCGTCCCGCGTCGGTAACAGTCCTCCAACCCCTGAAACAGCCACTACCAATGCGTCATTGATATGGACTTTCCAACCGTATTCCATAATATATGCAGCCTCCTCCGCTACGAGGCATCCGCGCCCATGCTTTTTTCAAGCGGATTGTTCTGGGCGCTGTTCCTTGTGTTTCTACCGGTATATGCTTTGCTGAAAAAACGCCTGTGGCAGATGCTGACATTTGTCGTGGCATTCAGCCTCTACTTCTATTACAAGTCAAGCGGGGTGTTCTTCATTCTCCTCATCTGCACGTCGCTGCTCGACTGGACACTGTCACGCCTGCTCGCCGTGCTGACCGTCAAGTGGCAGCGCAAAATGTGTGTGTGGATTTCGGTCATAGCATCTCTCGGCATACTCGGCTACTTTAAATATGCCAACTTTTTCCTGTGGAACTGGAACGCGATGGTCGAGGGTAATTTCCAGCCGCTCGACATTATTTTGCCCGTCGGAATCTCGTTTTATACGTTCCAGTCAATCAGCTACATCGTCGATGTCTACAAGGGACGCGTCGCTCCCACCGAGACTTGGCTCGAATACATTTTCTTCCTCTCCTTCTTCCCGGCCCTTGTCGCCGGCCCAATCGTGCGCGCTGACTATTTCATCCCGCAGATCAGGCAGAACAACCGCGCTACCCGCGACGAAGTTTATGCCGGACTGTGGCTCGTAATCCTCGGGGTTGTCAAGAAAGCCCTCATCGCCGACTATATCGCACAGTACAATGACCTGATTTTCATGCAGCCCACCGGATACAGCGGTTTTGAATCGCTGATGGGTGTAATCGGCTACACGATGCAGATTTACTGTGATTTCTCAGGTTACAGCGATATGGCAATCGGCATTGCCCTAATCATGGGGTTCAAACTCAGCCTGAACTTCGATTTCCCCTACAAATCGCAGAATCTCACCGAGTTCTGGCGACGCTGGCACATCTCGCTCTCATCGTGGCTCCGCGACTATGTCTACATTCCGCTCGGAGGCAACCGCAAAGGCACGTTTCGCACCTACCTTAACAATTTCCTCACCATGCTCGTCGGCGGACTGTGGCACGGGGCAGCGTGGAAATTTGTCTTCTGGGGTGCCATGCATGGTGCCGGCCTTGCCGTTCACAAGGCATCAAAGCCGTTGCTTTCGCGCCTGCCCGACAACCGGGCCATCCGGGCTGTATCTTGGACTGTCACCATGATTTACGTCTCGCTCCTGTGGGTCTTTTTCCGTGCCGACTCTTGGACCGACTCATGGCTCATAATCCGCAACATCTTCACCAATTTCAGTCCCGCCCACATCATCCCGTTTGTCGAGGTGCGTTATGTGTGGCTGATAATGATGACAGTCATTATCGCGGCCCACTGTATGCCCCGCCGGATATATGACCGCCTTGCCGTGTGGTTTGTCTCTACCCCGTGGCCTGTCAAGCTGCTGGTATTCATTGTTGCCGTCCAGCTTGTCATCCAGTTCATGTCAGAAGAAGTCGCACCCTTCATATATTTCCAATTTTAAAAAATCATCCTAAACTACCAACTTATTGGCTGTTTCATCTGTTATACTATTACAAATTTCATGAAACGGCACAATGAAACAGACACATCTCCTTCTTCTGCTCCTTCTCTCCCTCGGAATCTCAGCCTCGGCACAGACAGCACAGTCAGATCTTGACATGTTGGGCCTTAAAGGTTCAGTCCAGAATGTCCATATAGATTTTGACATGGGAGGATGCACATGGTGTGTCGACTACTCTTTTGACCATAAAGGCAATCTGATAGCCGTCGACGGATTGCCCGTTGTCGTGGAGCGGGACGGAGCCGCACGCATTACACGTTGCATAGTGTCGACATTTGATGAAAACGGGGTGCCGTTTCAGATGGTCACTACCTATAATTATGACAACAATCGCCGGGTGACATCGGCATCCCGCTCGACCGACCGCAGCAACTGGGTCGAGACTTTTACCTACGGTCCCGACGGCCGACTTGTCGCCCGCTCCTATACTTCGCTTGACGGAGACGAGTCCTACACTTATGTTTATGCCGACGCCATTGACGCTCTCGGCAACTGGCTCTCCCGCACCTCGCAACTCGACGATTCCCCCGAGTTGATTACTGAATCAAGGCTGATTGAATATTATTAATCCATCGAATTTTCTGAAAGTGTATAATTATTTTTTACACTCTACATTTGGATTCCTTGCCTGTAATCCCTATTTTTGCTAAAAAAAATTGGACAATGGCATTTTTTGACAAAATAAGCGACGCTGCCAAGAAAGCCAAGGACGGCGTGGCAGCAGCATGCGGGAATATAGCGGAGTTTTCAGGAAAAACAGCCGGGGAAATCGGGGAGGCTATAGCATCGGCTCCCGACAGTATCGCACGGTTTGGGGAAATGTTTTCCGAGTCAGACTTTTGGAAGAAGACTTCTGACGTGGCCGCCAAGGCCGGGAAAGCTGTCATCAGCATGGCACTGACACTGTTCTACGGTATCGAATCGGCCCCCCTGAAGGACAAGATGCTTATTCTCGGCGCGCTCGGCTATTTCATCCTTCCGGTAGACGCGATTCCTGATTTTATCCCGGTTGCCGGATATACCGACGACCTTGCCGCGCTGACCGCAATATATAACATCGTGAAGGGTTCGATTGGTCCTGAAGCTGCGCTTCGTGCCGATGAAAAGCTGAAAGAATGGTTCAAAGAAGATACCGGCGGGCGAGAATCCATCCCGCCGGCCGAGTAGGTTTTGCGGAAGGCAGACAATAAACGGCCTTTTTCTGAGTTTATATAATGTATAAATACCATTATATATCCTCTGATGAAAAACCTGTTGACAAAGATAGTGATTGCCTTGGCTTTGGCCGTCGGGGCGACATCGACCGCGATGGCTAACGAAAAGGACGACTTCAACCCCGTGCAGACGGGTGTTAACTCGCTCGGAATCGCGCCCGATGCCCGCGGTGCCTCTATGGGCGACCTCGGCGCGGCAACCGACCCCGATGCCAATTCCCAGTACTGGAACCCGTCCAAATATGCGTTTGCCTACAGTCAGGGGGCAGTCTCGCTCAGTTACACCCCGTGGTTGCGCAAACTTGTAAACGACATCTTCCTTGCCAATCTTGCCGGTTACTGGAAGCTCGGCAGTGATGACAATCAGGCCATCTCGGCCTCATTGCGCTACTTCTCGCTCGGCGAGGTGACCACCAATGGTCCCGGCGGAGAAGCCGGACAGTCACTGAACCCCTACGAGATGTCAATCGACGTGGGTTACAGCCGCAAACTGTCCGAAAAATTCTCTATGGGCGTCGTTTTCCGCTACATCTATTCCGACCTCGGTTTCTCCGACTCCTACGCCGGTGACCAGTCGACCGGAGCCTCGGCATTCTCGGCCGACATAGCCGGGTATTATACCACCTACCCTATCATCGGGCGCAACGAATGTCAGTGGTCTTGGGGATGGAACATTTCCAATATCGGCACCAAGGTTTCCTACAACAACGGCGAAAACCCCGCTTTCCTCCCCACCAATATGCGTCTCGGGACATCGTTCACCTTTCCTCTCGCCGACTACCACAACCTCTCACTCAACCTTGACCTCAACAAACTCCTCGTCCCGACGCGCCCGCGCCGCAAGGATTATGCTGACGATACCGACGGCGAGATTGCCTATATCGACGCGCTTGAAAACTGGGAAAACATGTCGCCCATAACCGGCATTTTCAAGTCGTTCAGCGATGCCCCCGGCGGTTTCAAAGAAGAACTGAAAGAGATAACCTACTCGCTCGGAGCCGAATACAGCTACAACCAGCAGTTCTTCCTCCGCGCAGGCTATTTCTATCAGAACGAAAGCAAGGGCAATCTACAATACTTCGGCATCGGTGCCGGTTTCGCGCTCAACGTCCTGCGTCTCGACGCTTCCTATATGCTCGCGACCGCACAGACCTCGCCACTCGACCAGACACTGCGTTTTACACTGACATTTGACATGGACGGCCTGCGCGACATCTTCGGTCGCCGTCGTTAACAACCACTGCTTATGAACGATTTTAGAACCGGAATGGGGATGGATGTCCACCGCCTTGTCGAGGGCAGGGACCTGATACTGTGTGGCGTCAAAATCCCCTACGAAAAAGGCTTGCTCGGCCACAGCGATGCCGACGTAGCACTCCACGCGCTCAGTGACGCGCTTCTCGGCGCGGCAGCCATGCGTGACATCGGCTACCACTTCCCCGATACCGACCCGGCCTATAAAGGTGCCGATTCACGGGTGTTGCTCCGTGAAGTGAAACGCCTGCTCGACGAGGCGTGTTTCGCGATTTCCAATGTCGACGTAACCATCGTCGCGCAACGGCCAAAGTTGCTGAACTTCATACCCGAAATGATAGCCAATATCGCGGCCGACCTTCAGCTTGAACCGTCGCGAGTCTCGGTCAAGGCCACAACCACCGAGCATCTCGGATTCACAGGCCGCGGCGAGGGCATAGCGGCCTATGCGACAACCCTGATAATTAAAAATTGAAATTTTCCATTTTCAATTCTCAATTCTCAATTCTCAATTCTCAATTGACTATCATGGGCAAATTGCTGAGAATAACACGCATCATAATCGCCTCGGTCATGCTTATCGCAGTGACCGGGGCGGCTGTCGATTGCGGCCTCATGTTGCCCGCAGTCGCCGAGTGGTTTGAAAAGATTCAGCTCATCCCGGCGGTCATGTCGTTCTCTCTTGCCTATTTCGTGTTCTGGCTCATCGCCACACTGATACTGGGCCGCATTTACTGTTCAACCGTCTGCCCCCTCGGCACGTTTCAAGACATCTGCTCCCGCGTCCCCCGCACGGGCCGCCACCGCGACAGCCATGACTACCACTACCACCGACCGTTTGACCGCACGCGCTACATCTCGCTTGCCATCGTGGTCGCGTCGCTCGTAACCGGCATTCTGCTCGTCGTGTCACTTGTCGACCCGTGGTGCATTTACAGCCGTTTCTGCGTCAACGTGCTGAATCCGGCAGTCCGGCTGATTGTGGGCGACGGTTTCTATGATACAGCTGCTGTCGCGGTCAGCGAGAACCCGCATCTGAAGATAATGGGAGCCTCGGCCATCGGTCTTGTCATCTCGCTCGTGTCAATGGGAATTGTCGGATGGATTGCTGCCAAGAGCGGCCGCACCTTCTGCAACACAGTGTGCCCCGTCGGGACAACCCTCGGGTTCATATCGCGCAACTCGATTTTCCACATCGACATCGATACCGACAAGTGCATCCAGTGCCGCCGGTGCGAGCATGTGTGCAAGGCATCCTGCATCGACCTGATCGACCATGTGGTCGACTCGTCTCGCTGCGTGACCTGTTTCGACTGCCTGCCGGTGTGCCCCAACGACGCAATCCGTTATACAACCGAGCGGCATCAGCTCGCCATACCGATGATGCAGAAAATCTCGCGCACGATAGCGGGCGCGGGGAGTGTCAGCACGTCGGCTCCCGCCCGGGGCGTGACATCGTGTGACAAAGAACAACCACAAGAAAAATCATCTATCGAAAATGAAACAATATCTTGACCTGTTAAAAAAAATCGTCGAGACCGGCGTTGACCGGGGCGACCGCACCGGGACCGGGACACGCAGCATCTTCGGCTACCAGATGCGGTTCAACCTTGCCGACGGATTCCCCTTGCTCACAACCAAGAAACTTCACCTGAAGTCGATAATCTATGAGCTGCTCTGGTTCCTGCGCGGCGACACCAACGTGAAATACCTTCAGGACCACGGTGTCAGGATATGGAACGAATGGGCTGATGCCGACGGAAACCTCGGGCACATCTACGGCTACCAGTGGCGGTCGTGGCCCGACTACAACGGAGGATATATCGACCAGATTGCCGAGGTCGTAAACACCATAAAGAACAATCCCGAGTCGCGCCGAATCATCGTCAGCGCATGGAACGTGGGCGACCTCAAAACAATGAATCTTCCCCCGTGCCACCTGTTGTTCCAGTTCTATGTGGCCGACGGGCGGCTCTCGCTCCAGCTCTATCAGCGCAGTGCCGACTGCTTCCTCGGCGTGCCGTTCAATATCGCCTCCTACGCATTGCTGCTCATGATGGTCGCGCAGGTCACAGGTCTTGAACCGGGCGATTTTGTCCACACCCTCGGCGACGCCCACATCTACAGCAACCATTTCGGGCAGGTGGCCGAGCAGCTTTCGCGCAAGCCGCGACCCCTTCCCCGCATGATTATCAATCCCGAGGTCAAGGAGCTGACCGACTTCAAGTTTGAAGACTTCATTCTCGAAGACTACAATCCGCACCCCCACATCAAAGCTACCGTAGCCGTATGACAGCACTGACCATAATCGTCGCCGTAGCCCGCCGAGGCGCGATAGGCCGCCGAGGCGACCTGCTGTTTCACATCAGCGACGACCTGAAACGTTTCAAGGCCCTGACAATGGGATGCCCGATCATTATGGGCCGCAAGACATTTGAATCATTCCCCAAAGGCCCCCTTCCCGGACGGCGCAATATCGTTATCACCCGCAACCGTGGCTATTCCCGCGACGGCATCGAGACCGCAGCGTCGCTCGACGAGGCCATCTCGATGTGTGCAGGTGGCGAAAAGGCGTTTATTATCGGTGGCGGCGAGGTCTACCGTCAGGCAATCGGCCGTGCCGACACCATCGAGCTTACCGAAATTGATGCCGAAGTTGCCGATGCCGACACCTTTTTCCCCGAGATTGACGACACTGAATGGCACCGAGTGGCCCAATCAGAAACCATGACCGACCCGCGCAGCGGTGCAATGTACCGTTTCGTCACTCTGAAAAGATAGTGACGTGTCGATGCTTGCAGATTGAAAAATAATCGCTAACTTTGCACTGACAAAAACCACGCCCCGGTAGTTCAACGGATAGAATAGAAGTTTCCTAAACGTATGAGCTATTCAAGGGCATAAAATTGAAGCTCAAAGCCGTTTACTAAGTGAACAACTGAGCCAACAGATATTGATAATCTGCCATAAAGCCTTGTAGTTCAACGGATAGAATAGTGGTTTCCTAAACCATAGATTGGGGTTCGATTCCCCACAGGGCTACAAAATATCGCCTCACTCATACAGAGTGGGGCGTTTTTGTTTCCTCACTTTCCGCAGAATTTGAGTATATTTGCGGTGGAAAGTTCTACAATAGTTCTACAAGAAAAGACATGGCTACATTCAAGGCTGAGATTTACGCTCATCAAAAGAGAGCGGACGGCACTTATAATATCAAAATCCGCGTTACGCATAAGCAACGCAAAAAGTATCTCTCTACTCCGTGGTATGTGGGTAAAGAGGATTTGACCCGTGCCCTCAAACTGAAAAACCAAAAGTACATCGACATGGTAGAGGACACATTGCGCCGCTATCGCGCCATTTGCAATAACGTGGGCGAGGGGCTTGATGATATGACCGTGGAGCAAGTCGTTGAGCTTATAACACGCAAGACAACTGAGCAGCCTTTTGATTTGGATATTGTGGCATATACTGAGGCTTTCATTGTCAAGCTGGAAAAAGAGGGTCGTGGCGGCACCGCCAAAGCCTACCAAGTTGCCATTAACAGCCTCAAGCGATTTGCCGAGCGTGATGTTGTAAGCATTAAGGAAATCACGGTGCAATTTCTCAACGATTGGATAGATTGGATTGGTAAGCAGCCACCACGGAGAAACTGCAAGAAAGGCGACCGAGCGCAAGGCTTATATCTCGCCCAACTCCGGGCAATGTATAATCGTGCAAAATTGGAGTTCAACGATGAAGAGGCCGGCATAATTCGCATACCATTCTCTCCATTCAATAAGATTACCATTCCTAAACCCGCGCTATCGCGCAAACGTGCTTTGACAGTTGAACAGATGAGGGCATTGGCGAAAGTGCCTTATACGACCATTCTACAACCCGGCGTTAATCGTTTCAACTTTGCCAAAGACCTATTCCTTTTGAGTTTCTTTCTGGTGGGTATGAATGAGGCCGACCTATACGCCGCCACCGATTACAAGGACGGTCGAATTACATACCAACGCCAAAAGACGCGCAACCGCCGAGCCGACAAAGCCGAAATCTCTATTAAGATAGAGCCGGAGGCGCAAGCTCTCGTAGAAAAGTATCGGGACCCGACAGGGCAAAGGGTGTTCAATTTCTATAAGCTCTATTCCTCGACCGACACTTTTTGCGCAGCAATCAATAAGGGGCTGAAAAGGATTGGTGCTATTATCGGTGTTGATGATTTGGAGTTTTACGCAGCCCGGCATAGTTGGGCTACCATTGCCAACAATGACGCAGACATTGACAAATACACCGTCCACTCCGCACTCAACCATGTAGATGAGAGTATGCGTGTAACTGACATCTATATCCGCAAAAGCTGGGATAAGATAGACAAGGCAAATCGCACCGTGCTTGATTTGCTCAAACTGGATTTACCAAGTGTAGATGAGCCAAAACGGGAATAATTTTGCTTAGGCAAAACGCGATTTTTGCTTAGGCAAAAGTTTGTAACGCGCTGATATATAAGGGCAATTTTTCAAAGTTGCCTTTTTAATTTTGCTTAGGCAAAATGTTCCACGGAGAAAACGCCCTAAAAATAGGCTCTCAAACACACTTTTTTAAGGTCGTTTTGCTTAGGCAAAATTTTACAACACAATTAAAATCAATGCTTTAATGATTTTATTTTGCTTAGGCAAAATGTTCCACGCCTTTTCATTTTGCTTAGGCAAAACATATAATACATTGAAATATAGTGAAATACAAAATTTGCTTAGGCAAAACCTTTCGTTTGCCGTTTTGCTTAGGCAAAAGTTTGTAACGCGCTGATATATAAGGGCAATTTTTCAAAGTTGCCTTTTTAATTTTGCTTAGGCAAAATGTTCCACGGAGAAAACGCCCTAAAAATAGGCTCTCAAACACACTTTTTTAAGGTCGTTTTGCTTAGGCAAAATTTTACAACACAATTAAAATCAATGCTTTAATGATTTTATTTTGCTTAGGCAAAATGTTCCACGCCTTTTCATTTTGCTTAGGCAAAACATATAATACATTGAAATATAGTGAAATACAAAATTTGCTTAGGCAAAACCTTTCGTTTGCCGTTTTGCTTAGGCAAAAGTTTGTAACGCATTGAATATCAAGCGCAATTTTTAAAATTTTGGATAAAATTTTGCTTAGGCAAAAAATCTCCCTCGCGCCTGCGCGCATTATGCGCCTGCGCGCGTAAAAATATACTCTATATAGAGAGTATAAGTAAAGTGTTAGTATATGAAATAGGGGGTGTGGGGGAAAGAACAAAACAGGGCAACACTCCGAAAGTGCTGCCCTGTTCTTATTCATCGAACATCTTGCCGGTGCCGGTCAAGAGCCATTTGGCATTAACGCCATAGTCGATTATCATAGGCTGGAGCCACGACACTTGAAACCAACCTCTATCCAAGTCTTTGCGATTTGCGATAAGATTCCGGCGGTCTATCTCGTATAGCCGGCAATAGGTGTTTACACCCCTAATTCTTTTCATCGCCACAATCGCGTCCAGAGCGCAATAAAAACGCTCCATGATTTGCTTGCTAATTGCAGTATTCATTCTTGTGAAATAAAAATAACACGCTCCATATCGTCATCAAATACCCAAAGTTCCTTAACTGTATCTGTACGCTCTGCATTTGTTGTGAAGATATGCTCTACAACTTTAACCGGTCCGCGATAGTTTGGCTCATAGGTGGCGATTTGATGTTTAGGCATCCACATAGTGCTGTCAATTAAATCTGGCACTGGCTCGCTTATTGAAATTTGATTGTAGCACTCCCAAAGATTATCCACATTTTGAGTAATGGTTTTCTCGTATGGCTTTTGGCAAGCTGAAATTACAACCATCATTGCCAAGATTAAAAATAGCTTTCTCATATCTACTCGTTCAAAGCGCGGATTAGTTCTACATCTGCTTTGAGCTGGTAAAGCTCATCGAGGGGCTGGTTGGTTATCTTTGCAGTCGTTATCGCCTTTTCAAGCTCGGTAAGCACTCTAAGGCTCTCATCGGGATTTACCCGGTTTACACTGGTGAGGCTTTCCTTGTAAAGCTCCAACACCATACGGTAGTATTTATTCATGCCATATCAATATTTAGTTTTTGTTCGATTATAGACAATAGGCGGTTCATCTGTTGTTGCGCCACATCAACTTGTGCTTGTGCGCGGTCTACTTGGTCTTGCGCTCTACGGGTTAACTCGTGAGCCTCTTTTGTGAGGTCTGCTTGAGCAGTCATGGCAGCAATGATTTTGTCTATCTCCGCTCCAAAGGAGCATGGTGGATTATTAGTAAAATCGTGACCGGCAAACTGAGGGTTGGGTCCCGTTATTGGCCCGTGGAAATGCTGGCCGCCACCGTGATTGTCTTGTGAGCCTATGAGCATAGCTCCCTCGCCTGTTTCAAGCCACTCACTATTGATTTGTGCGCTAAGTTTACTTAACTTGTTTATAAAATCCGGGCTTGTGGCTCTGCCATTAACGAGCTGTGATAGGTAGCTTTTGTTTGAGATACCCAATTTTTCACCCAAATCTTGTTGTGATGAAATTATGCCTTGACTTATTAGCCAGTGGACTATTGTCTTAATTCGCGTATTTTCAGTCATTTAGCGTTTTAATGGAAAAATTCTTATAAAATAGTTTACTAAACATTTGGCGATTCGGATAAACTTGTTTATCTTTGCACCATAATAAGTTTTGTAGTGGCGCAAAGATACAAAAATTTGTGCTTACTGAACACATAACACTATAAGTTTTATAATGGAGAACAATAAAAAAACTAAGTTTCGACAATTCTATGACGCACTGCCACCAAAGGCCGATATAGCCCCTAAAACGGCATTCGTCAAGAAAATCGCGGCTATGTGCAAAGTGCATGAGGTAACGGTGCGCTGCTGGATAGCCGGCACCCAAAAGCCGGACGCACTTAAAACCTCTATTATAGCCAAAGAGTTAGGTATTCCCGAACAAGAATTATTCACCTAAAAACGCAACACCGATGACAGGAATACAAATCTTTAACACCGTTTGGCTTTTCATTTGGCTCTTATGTCTTGTGGGGGCAATCTGGGGAGTTTGCGCCGGCAATCCGGCACATTGGCTATCCGTGGTCGCTTCTCTCTACTTTTCTGGTTTGCTCTTTCTTGATAATGAGGACGGAGAAAGCCTCAAGGATTTACTAATTCGCAAATTGAAAGCGCATAGAAAATAGGCTATGACAATCACTATGGAATTGTACGAACTCAAAACGCTGTGCGCGAATATGGCGGCTCTGGGTGTTGCTACTTACCAAAAGGAAGCGGCTCCGGCAACTGACCTCATTTCCCAACGGGAAGCGTATCGCCAATTCCAAGAGGTGAGGGTTAAACGCTGGGTCGAAAATGGATTGATAACACCCCAACGCAACGGGGCTGCACAAAATTCCAAACGCTACTATTCACGCGCAGAGCTTATGGCTCTTAATCAAGCCGAAAGGTTAAACACAATAATTCACAAATAAGCATGAAAAAGATTTTTCTAAAATCCCTTACACTGGTAAACTTTAAGGGTGTGCGCGAGTTTCATGCCGATTTCTCCAATGCGGTAACGCTGGTATCTGGCGAAAATGGCACGGGCAAAACCACGCTCTATGATGGTTATCTGTGGCTGCTATTCGGAAAGGATAGCGCAGGGCGTAGCGATTTCAACATTAAGACGCTCGATGAGAACGGCAAGCCTATCTATCGTCTGGAACACTCGGTAACAGGTGTGTTTGTAATAGACGGCCGAGAGGTAAAACTGCAACGCTGCCTTGTTGAGAAATGGAACAAGGTTAACGGCTCCACCGAGGAAACGATGAAAGATGAAACCCAATTTTTCATCAATGATGTACGTTGCGGCACCAAAAAGGAATATCAAGCCGAAATATCCGAGATTATACCCGAAGATGTGTTTAGGCTTATAACCAATCCCTATCTTTTCCCCCGTCTTTCAGCCGAGGACCAGAAAGATATGTTGCTTGAAATCGTAGGCAACATAGATGATAATGAGGTGGCCGCGCTCACCCCGGAATTTATGGCATTGCTCGACCATATCAACGGCACTTCACTTGCAAAATACGCTACCGAGGTAGCCGCCAAGAAAAAAGGGTGTAATGACGCGCTAACTACCATTCCGGCGGCAATCGAAACAGCCCAAAAGTTTTTGAACGACATAGAAGACTGGGCCGCGCTTGAAAGTGAGCTTACAACCAAGAAAGCGAGCCTCGCCAACATTGACGCTCAACTCGCCGATGTGAACAATGCGGCTATGGCTGCAAATCAGCGCAAGACCGAGATTGTGCGTATGTGCGGTGAAAAGCGAATTGCGTTAGGTAATCGTGAAAATGAAATCCGAGTGCAAGCCAGCTCTGACCGAAACAAGGCTATGGCAGATGTTCAAGCTATGGAGAGTGAGCTTGCGACCATACAGCGCAATATCGAATCCAAGCGTAACGAACTGACGGCATTAAAAGCCACTATCGCCAAGACCGACACCGAGATTGTAGAACTCCGTGCGCAATTTAAGGCCGTGGCTCTTGAAACCTACAAAGAGCCGGCACATGACAATCTCGTATGCCCTACTTGCGGAGAACCGCTTAGGGGCGAAAACCTCAAAAAGCAGCTTGAAACACTCCGTGGTAACTTTGAGCAGCACAAAGCCAAACGCCAAAAGGAAATCCAAGCCCGCGGCATACCTATGGGGCAAGCCTTAGAAGCCGCCAAAGCCAATGAAACACGCCTTACGGGGCAAATCTCGACCTTAGAGGATAGGGCGTTGGAACTCAAAGGTAAAATCGAATACGCCAAAGCTCATATTCCTGCCGCGCTCAACGCCGAGGAAATAATCAGCAAGGACGCACAATGTATTGCTCTTACCAACGAAATCCAAGAGCTTAACAACCAACTCAACGCCGATGTAAAGCCGGCCGACACAAGCGAACTGCAAGAGGCAAAGGCTATGCTTGCCGATAGTATCGCAGAACTCAATCAGCGACTGGGTAAGCGAGCCGCCGTTGACCGCGCCCAAAAGGAACTCGCCGAGTTAGAGGAAAAGCGCATAGCCAATAACCAAGCCATTGCCGATTTGGAGCGTTGGGAGGACACCTATACCCGTTTCCTCAAAGCCAAAGATGAATTGCTCTATCAGCGTATCAACGGCCTTTTCAGCTATGTTTCTTTCTCTTTCATCAAAGAGCAAAAGAACGGTGGCGAGAAAATCACTTGTGTATGCACCGTGGACGGCACCCCCTATCCCGATGTTAACGCCGCCGGAAAGCTCAACGCAGGTCTTGACATCATCAACGCCCTATGTAAAGCCAAAGGCTACTCCGCGCCAATATTCATTGACAACCGCGAGAGCGTTAACGAGGCTATCCCCACAATCTCGCAGGTTATCAATCTCCGCGTGAGCTACGACAAAGCATTAACAATCCAATAAGTTACTACAATGACGCAACAGACACAAAGGACTGCACCGGCCGTTGCTCCACAGCCGACAGCAACACAAGTCCAGAAAACGCCGGTCAATATGCTTAATGACTTACTCAACAATAGAGCAATGCGCAAGCAGTTTGACAATGCCCTCGGAGCGGGCGCACCGACATTCATAGCAGGCATATTGGAGCTTTTCAGCAGCGATAGCAAGCTCCAGCTTTGTGACCCTACCCTCGTAGTAAAAGAGGCTCTCAAAGCGGCCGTATTGCGCTTGCCTATCAACAAATCGCTCGGACAGGCTTTTATTATAGCCTACAACAACACCGTGAAAGATGAACACGGAAACAAGCGCAAGCAGTATGAGCCTACTTTCCAGATAGGCTATAAAGGCTTGTATCAGCTTGCAATGCGCACCGGCCAATATCGTATCATCAACGCCGATGTGGTGTATGAGGGCGAACTCCAAAAGAAATCAAAGCTCACCGGCGAAATCGACTTAGAGGGTGATAAAAAGAGCGATACCGTTATTGGCTACTTTGCCTATATCGAATTGCTCAACGGCTATCACAAGGCTCTCTACATGAGCGTAGAGGACGTTGCGAAACACGCAAAACGCTACTCAAAGGCTCTTATGTATTCCAAAGATGTTACCGTGGAATCCCTTATGGAGCTTGCAAAGCTCCCCGTGGTAGCAGATAGTGGCTCTCTGGGCTGGCTTGGCAACTTTCATGGCATGGCTATTAAGACAGCACTAAGAAATCTACTTAGTAAATATGGCTACCTCTCGGTTGAACTCCAAAAGGCTTTGGCGAGTGATGACATCACCGATAATGCTAAATTGGCATTATCGGCCGCTCAATCCATGCCGGCTATTGCTTCCACGACCGCGCCGCAGGCTATTGACGTTACCACGGTGGATTATGAGGACGTAGGCATGACTCCAGCCGATGAGTCAGAATTACCCACGGACAATATTGAATGTGGCTTTTAATTCGCTCGACTAATGAAATTGAAAGTATTAGGTAGCTCGTCCGCTGGAAATTGCTATGTTCTTGACAATGGCAATGAGGCTTTGATACTTGAGGCTGGTGTGGCTTTTGCGAAAGTCAAAAAGGCTTTGGGCTTTAATCTCCGCAAGGTGGCGGGCTGCCTAATTACACATCAGCATAACGACCACGCCAAGTACATACGCAATGTGGTGGAGTGTGGTATAACAACACTGGCACTCCCGGAGGTATGGACTGCAAAGCAAATCGAAAGTTCACGGGCCGTTGCTGTCCAGCCATACAAAGGCTACAAGCTGGGGCGTTTTAAGGTGCTACCTTTCCCTGCCTGCCACGATGTGCCCTGTGTGGGTTATCACATTATCCACCCCGATTGCGGACGTATGTTATTCTTGACCGATAGCTGCGATTGTTTGCAAATATTCCCACAACTCAATCATTTGCTTATAGAGTGCAACTATTCCACGTTCAACTTGCTTGAGGCGGTGAATAAGGGTTACACACTCAAAAGCCAGATTGAGCGACTACCAAACTCTCACATGGAGCTTGACACTTGCAAGCGAGTTATCCGTGAACATGACCTTACCGATGTACAAGAGATTGTATTGCTCCACCTCTCTGCTCACAATAGCGACCGTGAGCATTTCATAAGCGAGATAGAGCGACATACGGGTAAGGTTGTGTATGCCGCAAGTCCGGGTTTAACCATTGACATTACCAAGTATTGACATGGCAAAGGTGATGGTTGAAAAGATTAACGGGCTATTCAATCTCCGGCCCCTGTATGAGTGGTTTGCGCAGGTATGCGATGGGCTTTATCTCATTGAGGTAAAGAAAATCCGCAAGCCGCGCACCAACGACCAAAACGGTTGGCTCTGGGGCTGTATTTACCCAATGCTCTTAGACGGGCTTTTAGAGGCTGGTTGGGAGTTTACAACGGTGGAGCAAGTGCATGAGTTTTTCAAGGCTCTCATTGCGAAAGATAGCGTTGTAAACCGACACACGGGCGAAATCGTGGAATTTCCAAGCTCGACAGCCACAATGAATACCGTGCAATTCTCGACATATTGCGAAAAACTAAGAGAGTATGGGCGTGAATTTCTCGGAATCGAAATACCGGACCCGGATAAATATTGGCGCACGAATGATACAAGTAGCTGACAACGTAATCTCGGAGTTGGTAAGACACATTCCGATGATATTAGACCTCTTGCCGCCTAACCCTACCAAGAGCCTAAGAGCGGCAAATGCAATACGAATGACAAAGATAAACCTCAATAAATTAAAACAATTAGACGATGAGAGAAAACAAAGAACTCAAAATCACAACCGCGAATTATGAGGCTGTTTATGCAATGGCCGATGACAACACGCGCAAAATTCTCGCCACACTCGTTGGCGATAACGACACAACTGCAACGCCGGCTCGACCGGCACCCAGTCTATCCGACTACACCACCATACGCTCCTATGAGGACGCTTGTGAGGCTCTTGGAATAGAGCCAATCCTTAACAAATCACTACTCGTGCGTGATGGAGAAGGTATAGCAGACCTATTCACTCTCCCCAAGCATATAGTCGCACAGATGAAGTTAGAAATTATTTGCAAAGCTCTTTGGGGTGGAGAGAACAAATGCCAGCCTACCGCTGACGGGAGCAAAGTATGGTGGTACTCGGTACTTGCACTCTGGACACCCTCAGAGATAGCAGGCATGGAAGATGAGCAGCGCAAAGCCCTCCTGTCTGCCTCTGCGAGCTTTGGCGCGATTGCGGGTTTCGGTTGTCTGTCTGCGTATGATCGTGGCTCGTGGGCGGCTGCGGATGGGGCGTTCCGCTTGTGCCTTGACACCGAGGAAAAGGCAGAATACTTTGGCAAGCAATTCGTGGAGCTGTGGGCTGAAGCCTATGCCTACAATTTCACGGTAGGCGGTCATCTTGAATAACTGCAACCAACAATCCCAAAATACATATGGATATGCAAGATGTAATGTTTCCCAACGACCCGGTCGAAGCTCGTGAGCAAATGCTACGGGATAACTGCGACCAAATAGAGCCGCGTAGTTTTACGCGCTCTTTCTCCCAAGATGAGGTGAATGACCGCCGCGCCGAATTGGAGCAGGTATCAATCCAAATCACTGAGCTTGAAGATGAACTCGCCCAAGTCCGCGCCGACATAAAAGGGCGTATCAAGCCTTTGCTTGAACGCCGCGGCAAGATACTCGATGAGTTGAAAGCTCGTGGCGAGTGGGTAACGGCCGACACATTCAAATTTGTAGATGTGGACGAGGGCAAGACTGCCTACTACTCCGCTGAGGGTTACAAGATTGAAGAACGTGCCATGACACCACAAGAACAACAGCGCAACATCATTCAAGCCACGCGCTTTTTCAATCGCACCGGCACTGATGACTAAGTAATAATCACCCATAATTCAAACCACAATGGAAGATAACAACAAAATCAATCTCACAATCGAAAACTACACAGGCGAAAAGCCTATTGAGGTGGTTTACCGCGAGGGTGTGGCCGGCAAGGTGCTGGACCAGAAAGTCCCGGAAAAAATCGAAATCGCCGGCGTGCTCTCAACTCCGCTTGACTGGCTGGAAAAGCGCGTTGACACAATCAACCAAGCAGAGGCGTTTATTCTCGTTGAGCGCGACAAATACGCAATCACTCTCACAATCAACGAAAGCGACCCCTACAAAAAAGGCACAATAACTGGCTCTGCTGAACTCTCTGAGCTTTTTACAAAATTCGGTATTAACAACCCCAATGCGGGCTGGACACCAGCAAAACTGGGGCAATTCATTCGCCTCAATCGCGCAGCCTTTGAAGATAAAGAGATTTGTATGAAACTTGTATCTGCCCTCAAGAATTTCAAGGCTAACGCACAATCTCAAATTGAAAAGCAGCATGACCCGTCCGGCTCTCGCGCCGAGGTGTACCGCCAGACCGTAGAAAGCAATCTCCCCAAGTCGTTCACCGTTAAAATCCCCATTTTCAAGGGGCCGGAAAAAACCACGTTTGACGTGGAATTTGACCACTACCTCACGGACGGCGAGGTGTTCTTACAGCTTGTTTCTCCGGGTGCAAAGGAACTCACCGACCAATATTGCGATAAGACCATTGACGCGGTGCTTGACAAAATCCGCGGGGTTGCCCCCGACATTGCCATAATCGAAGCATAACGACTGCAACTCCCCTATGGCAAACAAGCGGATTAAATCCCTAATGCCTATTGACACGGGGGAATGGTTAGACAGCCCCCGTGTCAATACTCTCTCTTACGATGTAAGGGGGATATGGCTTACATTGCTTTGCTATATGTGGGATAGCCCCACACGGGGGATTATGGCGCACTCTAACGGAAAGCCCTATACAAAGGGGCAAATCCTACGAGAATTGCAAATAGACCCTATCTCGCTTGAAATTCTCATTGAGAGCGGATTGTTGGCAATAGACAATAACGGAGCTTACCACTCTCCCGAAATGGTGCGCAAGGAGCGCATAAGTAGCGTAAGGCGCAATGCTGGTCGCAAAGGTGGAGAGATAACCAAAGGCAAGGTGTTTGCGGTTATACAAGAAATTACCCCCAATCAGCAAGCCTCCGTGGTTGTAGAGCCACCCCCCGAAAGCAAGCAAGCCACACCAATACCTCAATTATCCAATAATGAGGAAATTCCCGAAATGCCCCCAGAGCTTACGCCCGAACAAAAGGCGAAAGCCGAGAAAAAGAGAAAATATAAATACGCTGAAAATGTAAGCCTTACAAGAGATGAATACGCCAAGTTGTGTGAGGAACACACCGAGCCAGCAGTAAAGCGTATGATAGAAATTCTTGACAACTACAAAGGGCAGAATGGCAAGCGATACAGAAGTGATTATAGAGCTATCCTTAATTGGGTAGTAAACAGATATAACGATGAGCAACTAAGATATGGCACTCGACCCCCAACAATTACGACTACCGCAAAACCAGCAGGCGGCATTGGAGCTTTTGCGCCAAATGCAACAAGAGCGGTACAAATTACAACAGGAACAAGCCCGCAATCTGGTGATGCGCCGGCGAAAGACTATTCTGAAAGGTTTTAAGTATGACCTTACCGACCATGAGGAATACAACGTACACGCCGCTATGGTGCTTGAAATGGGTAACAACTATATGCTACGCGAGTTTTCGCAATTCGTAGTAGATGAGCATAATAAGAACGTGTTGCGTTTCTTGCTCTACTACTTCAACAATTGCCCCCTCGCTGAAACGGTGTTTCCAAATGAGGATTACAAGATTCACAAGAACATACTCTTAATCGGTGAGCCGGGTACGGGTAAGACTATGCTTATGCAAATTTTCGCTGACTATCTCCAAGCGACTCAGAACGACAACCAGTTTCGCAATATCAGTATGACCCAGCTAATGAACTATCAAAAGGTATTCGGGCATATTGACAAGTACACCTACAACGAACTTAAAGGAGCGAGCCGCCAAGAGGCTTATGACGGTGTGGACCCGTATAACATTTGTCTTAATGACTTGGGTATTGCGACCGAGCAGCAAAAGAGTTTTGGTACGCTTTTAACCCAAGTTACCGATGAATTTCTCTTTGCCCGCTATGAGATATATCAGCAGTATGGTAAACGCTATCATATCACAAGCAATCTGACCGTCAAGGAGCTAAAAAAACGCTTTGAGGGGCGTTTGCAAGACCGCTTCAAAGCATTCAACGTGATAGAGCTACACGGAGGTAGCCGCCGGCGTTAATCTTTCTCTCCCTAAAAGTGTGTTCACCGAACAATTACAAAGCAAAATGAAGCATAAATTTAACTACAACTGGACTCTCAGAGACGCTCATTTCAGCAAAGATAAGGGTGTGGTGTTTTCGTGCTTTGCTTGTGGGGGGGGTCAACAATGGGCTATAAATTAGCTGGTTACGATGTAATAGGTTGTAATGAAATTGACCCTCGCGTTATGAGCTTATACGAAACAAATCACCACCCACGCTATCCGTTTCTGGAACCGATACAGACATTCCGAGAGAGGACTGCATACCCGGACGCACTCTATAATCTTGACATTCTGGACGGGTCCCCGCCATGCTCCGCTTTCTCAATGGCAGGCAGCCGAGAGGAGGCATGGGGCGTTGAGAAAAAGTTTCGTGAGGGTCAAGCAACCCAAGTGCTTGATACGCTCTTTTTCGATTTCATAGAGGTTGCGCGAAAGCTCCAGCCCAAAGTTGTAATCGCTGAGAACGTGAAAGGACTCTTACAAGGAGACGCGAAAAAGTATGTGCAACGTATCTATGCCGAGTTTGACGCAGCGGGCTATTATTGCCAACACTGGCTACTGGACGGTCAGGATATGGGCGTACCACAAAGGCGTGAGCGTGTCTTTTTCGTGTGCCTTAGAAAAGACCTCATAGACCATGTGCCAGTGCGATACAATCTTTTTGACGTGGTACCGCACCTTAATCTCGCTTTCAACGAGCCACGCATAACGTGTGAGGACGCAGAACTTGAATTGGGCGATGAGATAACCACCAAATGCTATGTTGAGGACTACGGCCGCTTACAGCGTGGAGAGGAAAAGAAATATCAGCAATGTGCATTAGTGCAAAAAACAGACGTACACCCAACGCTCTTAGCAAGCTATCGTGATAAGGCAAGCCCTATGCCGGCATGGGAGCGCAAATGGCTCTCCAAATCAGACATTTGCAAAGTATCATCTTTCCCTCAAGACTACGATTTCGGCTCACAAAAGCCACACTATATATGCGGAATGAGTGTACCGCCAATAATGATTGCTCAAATCGCTACACAAGTTTATGAACAATGGCTATCAAAAATTAACCAAGTGAAATGAAACGCAAAAAAGTAATATTGACATTGTGCCGAGTATTCCCGGCCACTCATTCCAAAAGAGGGATAAACACCCTGTTTGCGGTCAAGCTCTTTGCCGGCCGCAAAATCCACACCATACGCGCAGATGAGAAAGAGCAATGGGAGAAAAAGATTGCCGACATCAACGAGGGCAAGAAAATCCTTTGTGTGCGTGAATGGACGGGCCGCCCCTACAACTCCGAGCAAGCCGACATAAAACAATTCGTGCAAGTAGGACTGCAAGACATCACAATTACCTACGGGGTTGATGATGAAACGCCTCAAGCATGGGTTGACGGAAAGCCGGTCCCGGTCGAATTACTCGCCAAGAATGACGGCCTCGAACTCTCTGACTTTATAGAGTGGTTTTTTGGTAGCGTACACAAGGGTAACGTGTTCAAAGGTAAGATTATTCATTTCACCGATTTTCGCTATTGATTATGATTGGCTTAATGGTGGGAGATTGCAAATGCTACAATGCCGATTGCGAAAGTGTCATGTGCGATATGCCCGATAACAGCGTGGATTTCATATTGTCAGATATACCCTACGATTTAGACCTTAACGGTGGTGGCGCACATGGGGATTTCTGCACACGCAAGCAGATACAATCGCGTAAGAATAGCTCTCTATATTTCGTGTCGCAAGGTATTGACTACGACAAGATTTTTAGCGAGTTTGAGCGGATTTGCAAGCGCGTGAATATATGTGTGTTTTGCTCTAATAAGCAGATAGGGCGCATAATGACATGGTGGGAGCAGCGAGGCTATGTGGCAACTCTTTTGGTGTGGGATAAGCCTAATCCTATACCATTAGGTAATGGGTGTTACATTAACAATCTGGAATTTATCGTGTATGTGCGCGAGAAAGGCGTTACCTACAACTCCCTCGGTTATGATATGCAACTGAAAACATTTCGCAATCAACCGCCCCAAGCCGCCCAGCGAATACATGAAACAGAAAAGCCCGTGAGCCTACTACAACACCTTTTGTTGCTCCATACGAAAGAGGGCGATATTGTTTTTGATGCTTACGCCGGCTCTTTCTCCACCGCGATAGCCTGCCACAAGGAAAAGCGTAAGTTTATCGGGTGTGAGATACTACAAAAATACTTTGAGCCGGCAATGAAACGCCTCACTGGTGCTGTCGCTCAACAATCCCTTTTCTAACGAAATAACGATTAGTTACTATATGGAAACCAACGTAATAAATGCTACCAAACGCAAGGATATTTTTCTTGTGGACCCGCGTAACATCGTGGTGATGGACGGGTTTAACGTGCGCCGAGATTTTGACTTAGACGAACTCAAAGAGCGAATCAAGGCAAAAGGGGTGCTTAATGCCATTACTGTAATAGCTTTCAAGGATAAGGACGGTTTGGAACGCTACAAGCTGGTGGATGGTGAGCGTCGCTATCGTGCGACTATGCTTGCAATTTCTGAGGGTGCTGATATTCCCTATGTACCGGCCCTCAAAGCTCCGAAAGACGCAACCGTTCAAGACCTCTACATTGAGCAGATGATGAGGAATGAGGGTAAGAGGTTTTCTGAGCTGGAGTGCGCAATCATGTTTCGCCGTTTCAAAGAGGAATTTGGCTTTTCACAGGTGCAAATTGCCGAAACATTCAAGAAATCCCCGGCTTTCATAAGTAAGTGCCTCGCATTGCTCGACCTGCCTCGGTATATGCAAGACAAGATAGCGAGTGGGGAGTTGTCGGCTAAGGCGGCTCGTGAACTTGCAAGTAACTATACCGACCCCTACGACCAAGTGAGAGCCGCCAAAAGTGCGGTGAGGACTGCAAAAGCGGCCGGACGTGCGACCGCTACCAACAAAGAGGTACAACGCTCCCTCAAGGACGCAAAGCAGGGTAAAGCAATCGCAGACGCTCTTAGGTGTGTCGCTGCCTATCTGGACGGTGAGCCGACCGTTGAGGTGGACGCTCTCATTAAGTTGCTCGACAAGCACGGCACTCTATACGCAGCTATGAAAGAATATAAATCATCGCACAAGTAACATGGAACTCAACGAATACCAAAAGGCGGCACTCTCCACCGCTATTTACCCCAACGATAACAATATTAGTTATCTCGCGCTTGCTATTTGTGGCGAAGCCGGAGAGTTAGCCGATAAGGTTAAGAAAGTGATACGCGATAAGAACGGACAATTCTACATTGCCGACCTAAGCGCAATCGCGCTTGAATTGGGCGATATACTCTGGTATGCCGCCAATCTCGCTAAGGTGTTGGGGTATGACCTTTCCGACATTGCACAAATGAACATCGAAAAGATAAACGGCCGTGTTGAACGTGGTACAATCCACGGCACCGGCGATAACCGATAAAGATATGAAACCAATAGAATTTCCAGAACAGAACGCGCTCGCAACAAGCGAGGACGCGAATGTGCAACCGCTACCCTGTCGCATATCTGAGGACGGCACCCAAGTAATCTCTTGTTGGGAGCTTACCGAGGCAGACTTTGAACGCCTCAAGAGAAAGCCGCGGATATATGTATCACAAATGACGTATGGGGGTGCTATCCCACCGCTGTTTCTCACGTCCGACAATAACGACCTATTCACATACAACAAAATTCAACCCGAACAATGACACAAGACATCAAAGGGGTATGTGTCCGCACCAAAAGACCCCACAAGCCTATGCGCCTACCGCGCAAGCTGAAAAAGGACATCATCAAGACATCGGGCCGCGAGGCATACTACGAAATTATGGGCTATATGGCTCTGCAAGTCCTCATGGGAGGCAATCAGTATCTCTCAATCCGCAAGGTTAAATAAAATAATACAACGAAATGAAACTCTTATTTTTCGACTTAGAAACCACTGGAACGCTGGTAAACAAGCACGGAATACACCAAATTTCCGGGGCCGTTGTGATAGACGGCGAAATCAAGGAGAAATTCAATCTCCACGTTCAGCCTACCCCCCAAGCTCTCATTGAGCCGGCCGCCTTAGAGGTAGCTGATGTTACTGAGGCTCAAATCAAGGCTTACCCGCCTATGGGCGAAATCTACAAGCAATTTGTGGATATGCTCTCAAAGTACGTTGACCGCTACAATAAGAAAGACAAGTTTTTTCTTGTGGGCTACAACAACGCCTCTTTCGACAATCAATTTCTCCGCGCATGGTTTATCCAGAACGGGGATAAATTCTTTGGCTCATGGTTCTGGGCTAACTGCATTGACGTGATGGTTATGGCAACCCCCTATCTCGCCGACCGCCGCGCTGAAATGGAGAATTTCAAACAAGGCACCGTAGCCAAGACCCTCGGCATTGCTATTGATGAAAGCAAGCTCCATGACGCTCTCTACGACATCGAGGTTTGCAAGGCAATCTATGACATCGTTTGCGCCCGCTACTAAGGTATGATACACATTGGCATTGATACCGGCACCCACACAGGCATTGCCGTGTGGGATAGCCGGGGCCAGTGTTTCCGAGCCATTGAGGATATGGCAATCCACAAGGCTATGGAAATGGTGGCTCACTACAAAGAGATAGCCGACCAAGAGGGGGTAAGGCTTTATGTGCGTGTCGAGGACCCGCGACAAAGAACGTGGTTTGGCACTGAGCGAATGAGCCGCGAGGAAGAACGAAAGAGACTGCAAGGCGTTGGCTCTGTCAAGCGGGACGCTTCAATCTGGGAGGGCTTTCTCTCTGATTTGGGCGTTTGGTTTGAAATGGTAGCTCCCAAGCGCAATGTTACCAAGATTTCACACGAAAGTTTTGTAAACATCACCAAGTGGAAAGGACGCACGAATGAGCATAAACGTGACGCTGCTATGTTGGTTTTTGGGAGATAGTAAATTTTGTCGCCTAAAATGTGTTTAATAAACACATTATTTTGTATCTTTGCACTATTAACCGAGTTAATTTTTATCGTATGGATATGGCAACTCTCCATATTGGAGATTACATCATGTATGCTTGCGCCGCTGGAGGTGTTATGGTGGCTTTGGTAGGTTTGTGGCTGTTAGGCGGCCGCGAATGGATAGGCGAAAAGGTGGCAAATCTCTTGCCCCACGATACGCTCTCTAAGGGCGATAAAGCGCATATATACCTCAATGGTCGCTATAATCGCACCGCCACACTCACAAGAGTTGTGGCAGACGCGGTGTATATCTACGACAACAAGGTTAAGTTACCGCTTGACTATCGCGCCCGCTTTTATGGCATAGGCGTTGATAGCAACGATGGTAGCCGGCTTATCTATCTTTCCAATCGTGGCTATTACCGCCTTATCCGGGTGGCTGAACTGATACGCAAGGTGTTTAATCTGGTTGAGGACGAAAGCAACCTCAATCCCGATTATGCCGATGATGAGCAACTTTTAACCGAGGTGGCCGAGGAGGGCGCAGAGGAAGATGAAAAGTGAGCCTATGAAATACCGCAAGGCTGCTGACTTGCACCCTCTGCCTAACAATCCACGCACTATCGACAAAGCAGGGCTGGACCGTGTTGTTGATTCTATCAAGCTCAATGGGTTTTGGGAACACCGACCTATGGCGTTAGAGGAACAGGACGGCCGCCTTGTTGTTCTGGACGGGAACCAACGCCTCAAGGCTGTAAAGCGACTTAAAATTAAAGAGGTCCCGACCGTGCTTTATTCCGAGCTTTCGGACGATGAGCGCAACGACCTTATCCTACGCTCCAACATCAACAACGGAGAGTGGGATTTTGGCGCATTACAGACTGACCCCGCTTTTGGCGATGTTGATTTTGGCTTTATCGGGCTGGACTTTCCGAAAGAGAAAGGCAAGAAAGCCAGTGCCAATACTGCAACCGCTGCTCCATTTGACAATTCCGATGATGAGGACGGGACCGATGACAACGATAATGAGCCGGGCGATGATGACAATTCCGATGACAAAGAGGCTTTCTATCGCTCCATGCTGAAAGATGTGCTGTATGAGAGCGACAACATCTATGAGATTCCCAACTTATTGCTGGAAATGCAAGCCGGCAAGGTTGAGTTGCCATTGACCCCGTGGGGCGCAAATAGCCGCCTCCGCAAAGATGTAGCCACTTACCATTTCTATGTAGATGACTACCGATTTGAGGCGTTGTTTAAAGACCCAATAAAATTGCTCACAAGCGGTTGCAAAGCCGTGGTTGAGCCTAATTGTAGTTGTCACGACCAAACGCCAATCGCGTATGGCATAAGCCTTATCTACAAAAAGCGGTGGCTTTGTCGCTATTTGCAAGAGTGTGGCATTAAGGTTTACGCCGACCTCAATGTAGCCCACAAGTTTATCGAATACAACAAAATGGGTATTCCGAAAGGTTACAACGCCTTTTTCACTCGTGGACTTGACGGGTGGCTTGAAAGCCTCAAGAGCGATTTACAGGTGGCGCAAGAGATAAGCGGGCTTGAACGGCCTAATCTTGTTGTCTATGGTGGTGGCGATGAGATTAAAGAGTTTTGCCGCCAACACGGACTGGTTTACATTCACGACTTTATCAACTCCAAAAAGAAATAGCTATGGGAAGAAATAGTGGTGGTGTCCGTGGTGGCGGTGGCTCATTCTCGCAGGCTCAAATTGAAAATGCGTTAAGCGACTATGTAAACGGCTATTCCTCTGAAATCAACGGCTGGCTACGCTCACCAAGCGACTATACGCTATCGCCGGCCAATAGAGCCAACATAAAGGTGCTGGATTCGATATTGACTGCACCCGTTACCAATGACGTGTTGTATCGTAAAACCGAGGCGAAGTCTATATTTGGCTATCTAAGCCAATCCGACTACGATAAACTCTATATGCACGTTGTAGAGGGCGCAGGCGGTGGCGATATGAGAAAATTAATTGCTAAGGCAACAGGACGTACATTTACCGAAAAGGGCTTTATGAGTACATCAAAAAGCGCGTCCATTGCTGAGGATTTAGACTTTGCGATAAAACCGATTATGCTTAGGATAAGTCCGGGCAAAAAAGCAAGAGGAATGGATTTAGACAAACATTCTATCGGCGAGGAAGAAGTTTTGTTGAAACGCAATACCAGATACAAAGTTAAGTCTGTCTATGGTAAGCGCGGCTCAATATATGTAGATGTTGATATTGTATAATCTGTAAAGCATAATAATATGGGTAGAAACTCCGGCTCCAATCGCGGCACAAAAGACGGTGGCGGCGATTACAAGGGCAAAATTACCAATGTCGGCTCTCTCGTGGAAATGACAGACCCGCAGATGTATAAGGCAACCAAACAAGCCATATCACGCTATCACGCTGTTTTGGGTGTTAGACAAAGAGAGGTTAAGCTGGCAGACTTTCCGGGTGCCTATGGTGTTCATGTTACCGCTGGTGGCGCGTCTAAGGCTGTTTATCTCAATCGCACACATTTCAATCAAGGCGCAAAGGCCGTTGGTAGGGCGCACTCTGACAATTATACAAGCGGTTGGAGTACGCGCACCAATAAACCCGTGGCTCACACCGTTACACATGAGCTTGCACACGCTACATGGAACGAACATCTAAGCGGTGCCAATCAAAGAGCAGCCGGCAAGGAAATCCGCTCTCTTTACCGCTCGTGGATGCGAGATAAAAAGAAAACGGGCTATGGCAAATATGCTCGTACCAATGTGAGCGAGTTTTGGGCTGAAACTGTTACTAAGGCAGTACACGGTAAATCCGACAAGTACACTCGCCGCGTTAAAGCTATATGCAAGAAATATAAACTCTAACTACATACAACAAGAAAATGAAAAGAATTGAATTTACAACCGAGGAAAAGGCTGTTATCCAGCAGCAACTCAACGGCGAGATTGAGGTGTGGAGTGCTACCGATGAGCAGCAGAAACACCTATCAAGCGTGATTGATAAAGCTGAGGCTCGTCTTGATGAGTACCCCGATGATTACGACTTTGGCGATGACCTTGTAGCGTGGATATGGCGTGAATACCAAGCACAGGAGGCTAACGCCTAACTACACGTTCACCGAGTAAATGAGCCGGGCAGTTTAACGGCTGTCCGGTTTCTTTTGCAGTTTATGTGTGTTTGACAAACACGGGAATTAAAAACAACGGAATTACAACAAATGGCACTCTTTGAAAAAGGAAATAAGAAAGGCAATCGCTTTACGTCCGAGAACCAGCCCAAGAGAAAGGGGCGTGGCAAGCTCTCCGTGCTTAATTACATACGTCAGACCACCGGCAAGAAAGTTGACCCCCAGAGCAGCAAAGAGGAAATTCTAAAAGTTATCCAACATATCTACGAAAGCTCACCCGCAGAGCTGGAGCCACTGTTGAAAGACCCCACGGACCCGCACAAGCCCAATCCCAACACTCCGATGTGGGTATTGAGCATTATATCGGCTATCAACACCGATATGCGCTACGGGCGCACGTCCACAATCGAAATGCTCTTTGACCGAGTATTCGGCAAGGCAACGCAGACCATTGAGGGGGAAATCAATGCGCAGGTTACAAATACGGTGGATTTGTCGGTACTATCCACCGATGAGCTTATACAATACAATGCACTCTTAGACAAAATCAAGGCAGGCAACAATGGCGCGAACTAAGACACTATCCATGCCTTTGTCGCTTGCAGTCAAAGTTGAATTGTTCAAGCGCGGTTGTTTTGACTTTATCACTTGTCGAGATGGCAAAAGGCACGAAAAGCAAGGGCAAGCTCTCCAGATACTAACCGACAACGAACACGTTGAGGTGCTGTATGGTGGAGCCGCCGGCGGTGCTAAGTCGTGGACGGGTGCCGCGTGGTTGCTTTTTATGTGTCTTGCTTATCCGGGTACGAAATGGTTTATCGGTCGAGCCGAGTTAAAGCGTATCACACAATCAACCTATATCACGTTCAAAAAAGTTTGCGCGATGTATGGTTGCACCGATGACCTTTTCACTTTCAACGGACAGCTCAATTACATTCAGTTTTTCAATGGCTCACGCATTGACTTTCTGGACTTGCAATATAAACCCTCTGACCCTCTATATGAACGCTACGGCTCTATTGAGTTTACCGGCGGTTGGATTGAAGAGGGTGGAGAGGTGAACTTTGGAGCATACGACACACTTAAAACCCGTGTCGGCCGCCACATGAATTTGGAGTATGGGTTAATGCGAAAAATCTTTATCACTTGCAATCCCAAAAAGAACTGGATGTATGATATTTTCTACAAGCCCTATAAGACCAATCAGCTTGAGGCGTATCGCTACTATATCGCTTGTTTGGTGCAAGAAAATCCATACATAGACCCCGGCTATATAGAGGGCTTACGCAGCACAAGCGACAAGGTTAAATTTGAGCGACTATTTAAGGGTAATTGGGATTACGATGATAACCCCAACGCCCTTTGCTCGTATGATGACATTTGCGCGATATTCGGCAACAAGCTCTCTATCCGCACGGGCAAGTATTACATAACGGGCGATATTGCGCGTTTCGGTGCCGACTGTGCGCGTTTGGCTGTGTGGGATGGCTATCATATCATAGACAAGATTTGTATGCCACAGAGCAAGCTAACGGATATTCAGCTATGGATAACAACCAAGCAGCGCAAGTATCGTGTACCTAATCACCGTTGCATTGTTGATGAGGACGGCGTGGGCGGTGGCGTGGTAGATAATTGCGACATTAACGGCTTTGTTAATGGCTCTATCGCTTTCAATGGCGAGAACTACCGAAACCTACAAACGCAATGTGGCTACAAGCTGGCTGAACATATTAACGCCAATGAGGTAGGCATTGATGAGGACTTAGTGAGTCAAGGGGAACGTGAGCAGATTATCCGAGAGCTTGAACAACTGCAAACGTGGAAAGGCGATAGCGATGGCAAGCTCCAATTAAAGCCCAAAGAGGAAATCAAGCTCGATATTGGTTGCTCCCCGGACTGGCGCGATATGTTTCTAATGCGCTGTTGGTTTGACTACAACGAAATAGAGATACCCGATAACATAGAACAAATATTAAACCCCCAATAATATGAGTATCATTCAATCAATCACGAACAATATTAAAGCCGCTGTTGGCTATCAACAGAGCTTTGATGAATTGCTTACGTCAAAAGATGTAACGCGAGCCGTGGCAATGATGACCTCACACTCCGAAAAGGCTTTGCGCCACTTGAAAGAGTATGAGGTAAGTACCCACAAGGTAATGGAGCGTGAGGATAGGGCCGTTTACGATAAAAAGGGCAAATTCTTACGTTGGAGCAAGCGCAACAAAATTCCTATCCCCTACCAAAAATTTATCAACGAAATTGCGTTGGTGTTTCTCTACGGCCGCCCTGTAAAGTGGACACAACAATCTGACAGCACCGATTACTCATACAACTACTACAAAGAGTTGATGAGCGAAATTCGCTTTGATAGTGCCGTGCGTGAAGCCAAGCGCACCGCTGGCGCGGAGGGTGTGTCGGCTATTCTTTACCACGTTTACCGAGAGGAAGCCACCCAAACGCCTAAGCTCTTGCTTAACGTATTGAGCAAGAAAAACGGTGATGACATTTACACTATCAAAGACCAATACAAGCGTCTTAGGGCGTTTGCGTGGGGCTACTATCTCACTGAGCAGGGCAATCGCACTATTCACCATATCGACATTTACACGGCCGACACAATCTATCTGTGTAAGCGTGGGACTGTCGGCTGGGACGTGGACGCACGACCTAATCCAATAGGCAAAATCCCCGTATTGCTTTTTGAGCAGGAGCCAGAACACGCCGATGTGCAACCGCTCATTGAAAAGATTGAGAACTCCGAAAGCGTGGAGGCCGATGTTATCGACCGCTTTGCTAATCCTACAATGGTTGCAACGTCCGAAATTCTCAACTCCTTACCTAAGCAAGAGGAAGAGGCAAAGTTGCTTATTCTCAAAAATGGCGGCAACGTGTCTTACCTAACATGGAACGAGGCAAGCGAGAGCAAGCGCAACCAGTTTGAGCGCATGGATAAGCACATTCTTTCCAAGTCGTTCACTCCCAATATTGATTTTGACAACATGAAAAGCCTCGGCAATCTGTCGGCTAAGGCTATTCGCAAAGTAATGTTGTTGGCCGTTATCAAGGCAGAACGCCACAAGGACAAACACGATGGCTATATGAGCCGACACGCCTCGCTTATGAAAGCGATAATGGGTAACGTGTTGGACTATGCGCACCGTGCCGAACATGAAGCCCTCAAGTTAGGGCATGAATTTCAAGAGCCGTTTGGCGATGACGTGAGCGAGTTGCTTGCTGATTGCTCCAAGCAATACAATGACGGCGCAATGAGCCGAGAAACCTATGTGGAGCTTTCCTACTTAATCAAGGACGCGCAAGCCGAGATAGCGCGTATCAAAGCCGAGCAGCAAGAAAATTTGAAGCAGCAAATGGCTTTACAAAGAATGGACGCTTTTGAACCAACTGACTAATGGAACACCTATGACTAAAATTAAATTAGTATCTGGCACACGCGGCATCTACTCTTTCTTTTGCCCCGGCTGCGGCAAGTATCACACTATTAACACAAAGGACGAGGGCTATAAGCAACCTATATGGGACTTTAACGGGGACGTGGATAAACCAACATTCACGCCCTCTTTGGCTGTCCTATCGGTAACAAACATTGCAAATGAGTATAGGGAAATGCGTTGTCACTCATTTATCCGAGATGGCAAAATTCAATACTTATCTGATTGCGACCATGCTCTTGCTGGGCAAACTATTGACATGATAGATGAATAACTATGGCTAAGAAAGCACTGAAAGCAGAGCGGCCCGCCTACACCTGTAAGGACTGCAAACACTCGACAGACTGGCACAACAAAGGGGCTGACGGCAACATGATATTTTGCCGGTGCCAATTCCAGAAATATTGCAAATTTCTCAAATACGATTATTGCGACCATTTTCAAAAGCGATGAATATAACAACAAAATTCGATGTGGGGCAACGTGTATGGATAATGCACGATAATGAGCCTCAAGAGTGGATAGTTGAGGTTATCCACTTAGGCGATGTAGAAGGTAATCACCGACCAATGCCGACTTATGACCTACGCACTACCGACCCACAGCCCCTCCGTGGAGTATTCCATGAGAAAAATGTATGGGAGAATAAGATTAAGGCGACTAAACGAGAGTTATGCCTATCATTCTTAACTGATAAAGACTAATGGCAAAGCGAAAATACATAGACTACAAAAAGCAGCAAGCCGAGCTATTCAAGCGCACTGAAAGCTATGCCGCCAATGTGGGCGCGGCTTATCGTTCTGCGTTGACCGAAATAATTAACTTGGTAAAAGGCACCGAACTTGAGGCAGGCAAACCGTTTTCATTTGCTGAGTATGGCTATTCTGATGAGGTTACGCCAATACTCCGCTCTATGTATTCTCGCGTGTACCAGATTATCCGTGGGGGCGTAGAAAAAGAATGGCTCAATGCCAACGAGCATAACGATGGACTTGTTAAGGCTATTTTTGGCGAACACTCAATAGAGGATAACCACTTTGCCCGATTCTTTCAACGCAACATGGACGCAATGAACGCCTTTTTTGCGCGTAAGACCGGCACGGGGCTTAATCTCTCGCAAAAGGTATGGAAATACACGGGCATTTACAAAGATGAGTTAGAGGACGCTTTGGATTTGGCTATTGGAGAGGGAACACCGGCCAACCGACTTGCAACGCAAATTCAAAAGTATCTCAACGACCCCGACCGCTTTTATAGGCGTTTCCGTGTCAAGATTGGCGAGAATGAGGACGGCACACCCAAATATGGGCGTATCTGGAAAAGGCGCGTCTATGACGCTGAAAGCGAGTCCTACAAGTGGATTGATGATGACCCTCGCAAATACCACCCCGGCCGGGGTGTATATCGTAGCTCTTACCGCAACGCTCAACGACTGGCGCGAACTGAAACCAACATAGCTTATCGCACGGCCGACTATGAGCGTTGGCAACAAATGCCTTTTGTTATCGGCATTGAAATCAAGTTGAGCAATAACCACCCGGAGCCGGATATTTGTGATGACCTCAAAGGTATCTATCCCAAAAATTTCAAGTGGACGGGCTGGCACCCTAATTGCCGGTGTTATCAAGAGCCGGTGTTGTCAAGCCCTGCCGAGCTTGATAAGATGTTGGATAATATTCTTGATGGGGCCGACCCCGCAAGCGTGGATTGCGCTGGAGAGGTAACGGCACCGCCGCCAACATTCAAGGCGTGGGTTAAGGACAATGAGGAACGCATGGAGAAAGCAGTGGCCGCCGGCACATTACCCTACTTTGTCAAGGATAACCAAAGCACCATTCAAAAGATACTCCACGGACTGACCCCGGAACAGCAGGCGGCAAGGACTATGGGGGATTTACTTGATGACCCTATGGGCTTGCTTGCTCAACACGGCATGGATAGCCTCAAGCAACTTTACTCCGCTGTGCAATCAAAGTTGGGGCAAATGCTCAATGGCTCACTTGAACACCAAGCCGACACCCTCAAGTTTGAAATAGATTGGGTTACTAAACAAAAGAAATACCCAACGTGGGAGGGCGCAGCTAATGCCTATAAAAAGGCTCTGAATAAAGTTGAACTACAAATGCGCCTAGAGCGCATGGCGGCCGACATTCAAGGCGTGGAGGCTTTTGTTGCGTCTAATAGCGTGGATAAGGTCAATGCTCTCTTTCCACAACTGAAAGCAGCCTATGACGCTGGCGATGTAGATACGGCCCTGCGATTATTGAGCGAGGCTCAAAAGGCTATCGAGGAATATAAAGCCGAATTAATGAAACAAGGCTTGAATAGTACCACCAAACTTGAAAAGTATTGCGACAAACACCGCACCTTTGATAGCAAGGTTAAGAGCGATAAAACTTTTGTGCCATTCCAAGATAGAATGATTACCGATAGCTCCCCGGCATGGCAAGCAGCCACGGACGAGGCAAAGAAAGCCGTGAGTGCCTACACAAACGGTACCTATGACACAATCAACCGCTCCTACTGGCAGCACAAGCGCACACACGCAGACGGTACGCTTATGGATAGTATTCTTGACGGTTGCGCACTCTCAAAGGACACAGTGCTTAGGCGTGGGTGTGATATGGCAGAAATGGGGTCTATTTTTGGCGATGAATTTTTGCGCATGGTAAGAGCCTGTGATATTGACGGCCTTAATGCAGTCGCTGGTTGTCGAGGTATCAACGAGGGCTTCATTTCAACCTCTTTCGATATGAGCGGTGGTTTCTGGAAAAGCGTAGATTTGCGTATCTATGCGCCAAAAGGCACACAAGCCCTCTACGCTAAACCCATTTCCGGGTATGGCGATAGGCACGGCGCAGGCTGGGACGGGTCCACCGCAAGCAGAATATTTGACAAAGGGCGAGAGAATGAGGTTATCGTTCATCGAGGTTATGAGTATCGCTTTATCAAGGCTGAGGCAGGGGGCAAAGAGGGCAGCTCAATAACTATCTATGTTGAGTTATTGAGCCGCGATAAGAGATTGGTTAAGTGATAGGGCTTAGAGCGCGAAATACATTGCTTGAAAGTCTATATCATCGCGTTTCATCTTTTGGAGCTTGTCGAAGATTGCGAGTTTGTAAACCTCCTCCGCTTTCTCCGCCTTATTGGCAAGCTCTTTGGGGCGCGTCCGTTTCCAAGTGTCGTACCACCATTCAAAACCGCGTACAACTGAATACTCCGCGTCCCAAATTTGGAATTTGAGGTATTCGTTAGCCCACTCCGATTGCTCCACACTATCGGGGTTGTAGGGGTTTTTCTCACCGCCTTTGTAGAGCTTGCAAAGGCTCTTTACCATTTCAATTATATTGCTTTGTGCCATAGTTATTATAATTTTATTACGATGAACGGGCCGCGCAAGATGTAGATATTTCCATTGTCATCACATTGCCAAGTATGCCCTTTGCTGACGGTCTTGTTGAGAACTGGCACGAGTGCTTTTGCCACCTCTCGTTTATCCAAAGCCTCGAAGAATTTGCGTCTATCAAAATTCATAATCCGTAGAATAAGCGGATAACACTTTGCATTGATTGGGGTAAATAACTCAATGCCTTTTCTCCGATATGCCACGGAATACCCCACCGAGCCTCCGCAAGAGAGCCGACAATGGCCGCGATTGTGTCGCTATCGCCACCCCATGCCACAGCTTTTCTTATTGCCTCTTCAAAAGAATTACTCTGATAGAATATTTTGAACGCCAACGGGACCGTACCCATGCACGTTTCATCAAATTTACCCCGCGTAAATTCTTGTAAGTCGGGATAATATGAATCGACAATATCAATAAAGCCGGTCATGTCATCAAACAAGCGCAGGTGGTTGATAGCGTGAGCCACCGCTACCGCTCCCTTAATACCCTCCGGGTGATTGTGTGTCGGCAATGCAGTCTTTTCGGCCTCGTCCAACACATCAACGAGATTGTCGAAAGCCCATGCCACCGGGCTAACTCTCATCGCGGACCCGTTGCCATAGCTATTGTAGGGTTGGGGATTGCTGGAGGCTACCCATTGACCGAAACGGCCGCCATAACCGCCCATAGGGTTAGGGTATGACTGACACCAACGCAATAGGCTCTCTTGATAGCTACATTTGCGCAATATCGCGTCCGCAATAGCCACGGTGCATATTGTATCATCTGTAAAGCTACAAGCCTTATGGAATAGCTCAAAATCGCTCCTATGCGTATTGTTGAACTCAAAGCGTGAGCCAACTATATCTCCTACGATTGCGCCTAACATATTATTCGTTTTATAAAGTTATATACCCCCTATCTAAGCACCATACGCAAAGAGAATAAAGTGCGTCTATAAGCTCATTAGCGGAATAATCAACAATTACATCATCATCTTTATCATAATCCAGATATTGAGCAACCCACTTATGGCCGGCAAGCTCAAAATATAGGTTTAGATAAAGTTCCGCGTTAGCAAATGATTTCTGTGTAGGCACAAGTGCAAGCAACTCGGTGAGAGTAAAACAAGGCTCTCCCAAAAACGTACTTGCTTCGGAGGCTTTTACACCTCTCACCATAAGATTTAGTGATTGTTCAAGGGTGAGTCTGGTTTTCATTTCTCTTTCCTCTATTGGTTGGTGTTGTGGTTAAATCTCTTTTTCGGATTGTCGCAAGTGAACCGGTGTAAGTATTTGACTTGCTAAACCAATTCCAGAGTGAGCCTAAACCAATACCCACTATCTCCGTGGGTAGAGTGTTGTATATGGCTTTTGCGCTCCCAAAATAGTAGTTACGCCGGCCGTTGTATGGCTCTTTAAGCTCAACGTGGATTACTTTACGCGCCTTTGTCATTGTAAACCGAAACAGCGTTTTATTAAAACGGTGATTGCATACTCTAATGTTGGACAGCTACAACTCATGCCTACCCCATAGATAGGGTTGCAATCGGCAAACCAATCGCCATTTTCATACTGGGATATTCTGCCTAAATTATCATAGCCAATAGATATTACATAGGCATCACCATCATTCCGAACACTTACGCTGGGGTTATCCTCCCACGGGCGTAATTTTATGGATAGTTTTTGTGTCGTGCTTTCTATTTGGGCGAGTATCAAATTTGTATCTCTCATCGTTAGTTGTGTTTATTGAACGCAAATATATGAATTATATTTAATATAACAAACTATTTTTGCACTTTTCTTTTATTGGTCTTGTTGTTTTGTGGTGCTAACAAGGTTTTGAGGCGTGTTGTTTCCTCTCTAAGCCTTTTGTTCTCTCGTTGGAGCTTGTCTATTTGCTCCGGGTAGGACAGCGGGGCTTTGCAAGTGCATTGCGATAAATCGCCACTTACCGCCACCGCCATACACCCCGGAATGAGGACACGCCCAACATCGGGGACGTTTATGTAATGGCACTTATCGCTCATCTACTCCCATTGCTCGTTTTACATCTGGGCGTTTAGCGTATTCTTGTTGCCGCTGTCGGCAATCATTGACACTATCTAAAAATTCATCACTCATTGGAATGTCGTATTCCAAACACTCATCGAAGATTATCAAATCCTCGTGGCAGTTGGTGCAAATGCCGTTATACATCTTGCACCCGCAATCCGGACAGTAACTCATTTTATTATATTTACTTGGTTAATGATTACCCACGCACCGCCTAAGCAGAACGCCACCTGTGCGGCCTCAAGCTCTTTTGCAGTCAATTCCTCGCGGCTGTAATTGAGCATTTCGTGTGCGGCGGCATTTAGTCGCTTTATCGTTTCGGGGTTGGCTTTGGCAAAGCCACTAATCATTTTGGTTATCTCTTTTGCTTTTTTCATTAACAAGTTTTGTTAATTCTTTTGATAAAATCAAATACTCATCGCGCCCCAAGATAGTACGACAAAGTTTATCGCCTAACTTGTAGTCGCACCAAGTACATTCGCATTTCTCGCAACGTGTGGCGGGGTTATCAGATAGAGTGGCAATATATACCTCTCCGTCTATTATCAATCCATTTATTTTCCTTTGTTCCATTAGTAATAAAGCTCTATTGGTTTGCGTAGGTCTATTGAGCAACCTTTGAGCATGGAGTTGAGCGCGTCACCGAGCCGCGAGAAATTGCCATAGACAAATTGCGGCGGCTGTGCCGGCATATCCGGGTGCCTTAAATCTCCATACTCTGAGGGTATGTCGCTAAGGCTCTCAAAGTTTTCATAGAGCATTGCCGGCTTTTTGTCGGTGGGGCAATAATCCATAAACAAAGCCCAAATGTTTCTCCCCGTTCTGGGGCAAATCCTTGACACGGCAAAATTGAAAAAGGGTGTGGCATTGCCGACAAAGGTTTGTGTGAGGTCTTCACAAGTGAAGTCGGTATATCCAAGCGGTTTAAGTTTCTCATTGAAAAAAGCCACACATCGCTCCTTGAACGCTTCGAATTGATGGTTAATACTCATAACTTACTCCTTTCTCTCGACACGGGCAATCTGGGTCATGGGAGATACCTGCATAGCCTCTTGAATAATCTTTGAGTGCAACGCTCCGCTCATACATTATGTAACGGTGTCCTTTGTATGAAAATTCAGTAATATGGGCCGCAATATCTGCGTCTTTTTGTTCTTGTGTGGGCTTGTCACACCCTGTAAGTATTAGGGCGCAAAGTGTTGAAATTAGTAACTTTTTCATCTTTCGGAGTAGTTTTTACACGGACGCTTGCGAGCTGTTATCCGCTTTTGGAGTTTGTAACAATACATTGTAGTGGTTATATTGTCGTAATATACGCATTGGGAGCAATGCGGTGAACGCTCTTGATAATGCCTACACGTTTCAATGAGGCGTTTGTCGCAAGCATAGAATTTGGGGGCAGTTGGTTGTAAGCACATACCCTCACAATAATGCACACATCGCAAAGGGAGTCGTTTTGGGTTCATTTATTAACTCCTTTCATCATTAAGCGTGGGTTGTCATGCTGGTTTCCGATAATGCGAGGATAAACAGTGTGGGCTTTTATTCCGGCGGCTATTGGCATAGTGCCATAATCATAGTCGCCAAAAGGTAGGCTACACCACTCCCCGTTTTCGTAGAATATCGGTCCTTTATAATCGTATTTATCGCTAATGTTTGATTTGAAAAAGACAATATCACCCTCGTAAATATCTTTTCCATTAACATCTTTAAGCCCTGTGTATTGCCCCACGGTTTCCGGGTCAACATTCCATGTGTCTATACGGCGGCCGGTTTCAGTGATGATATTACACTCTCCATCCGCATAAGGTAGCAATGAGCCATATTTCCACTCATTGCGTCCTTTTACCTTTCCTCTAAATTTAATTTCTCTGTTCATAATTCTGGGATTTGTGGCAATGGCTGCCAGTGAGTAACTTTTGAGGCTGTGTCTTGTGCGCTCCAATACCATGCGCCGCTTTGCGCCTGTCCTAAGAGCTTTGCAATTCGTATGGTAGAGCGACCGGCACCACTCTCTACGATAAGAACGCGGGTTTTGAGTGGAGGAAGTGCATCGCTGGTGCTTATCCAGCCATTGCAGTTTTTGTTGTCAGTCTTGCTCATTTCGGATTTTGCTTGTAGTTATAACATTTATGTCGGCCGCGAGTGAAATACTTATCAAGTATGGTACAATATAATGTTGCGCCATATATGCGGCAATGCTGGCAATTTCGGCAAAGGGGTATTTTAGCCATTTATCTTTTCAGATTTTATGTAGATTTCACACTTGTATTTATTGTTTTGTTGAACCTTGCACCGATAGGCGCAAAAGTAGGAGCTACCATATCGGGACCCGTGACGGCAAGTTGCACAAAGGCTTTTATTTGTTGCCATTGGTAGCCTCCTTTCTCGCTTTATGAACGCCTTGAACATATCCACGTTCAACACGGCGAATATCGTTATACTTGGCTTGTGCCGGAGTTTCAATTCGCGGAAAGCGCGTGTGAATGTGGATTTGATTCCGTTTACACCGAAACGGTCGGCAATAGAAAAGTCTTGCCAAAAGGTAGTGAAAGGCTTGTAGCCGGTCATTTGCTCAACCGGCCAAGCGGGGATTGTGAATTTGATTTGTTGTACCATGATTCTTGTTGGTGTTGCGATATTATTTCTTAGGTTGATATGAGGTGCAAGCTCTGCCATTGGCAAGCCAGCGACACTCACAATCGTATTTCTTATTGGCTACGGGGCATTTGCCAACTTTGGGATTGTCTAAATTCGGCTCAAAAAATTTACATGATGAGCAGCGTTTGAATTTTGCCATAGTATTATTGATTAAGGGCAATGGCTGTTTGTGGAACACATATCATGGTAATTTTTTTCCATCTCTGGGATAGTCCACGCTATACTCTACATCAAAGGTGCATACATTGTAATCCCAATCGGATATTGTGCCAGATACTTTCTCGCCGTTGCGTCTGGTAACTATTACCTTATCGCCTTTGCTGAATTTGTTGGGGGGTCTCCATTTTCTTGTAAGATTAAACTGTTTTGAGGTAGGGGTTTGTTTGGGTAAGTGTGATATGATTAAGCCCCATATTAAGTTCGGCTATCAACATACGGTTGCACTTAATCGTTTCGCCGCGCACAAAGCTAAGTGTGTAACCAACAGGAGCAAGTAACATATCATCTACTCTGCGACAAATTTCTCTCGCATTGCAAGTAAAGTCGCTTTGACGGTCATTTACAACCTCACGGCTTATAAGATAGAGCGTTACAGCCGACATTTCCTCTTTTGTTAGTCCAGCACTGGCCTCATGTCCTTTGTTAAGGTATTCAATACCCCAAATCAAATCATCTGCGTCAAGCTGAGGGTTGTTCTTTGCAATTACTCTTGCTTCGGCTATTTTGATAACTTTTTTCATGTTTTCTTGTAGTTTTTATCGGTGTTGCAATCGGTTTGAGTTATCTGTGTTTCTCAAACGCATTGCAAAGTTAATGTATTTTATTGAATACACCAAATATTTTGGCAATTATTTTCTATAAAAATTTACCAAGTAAATATAATGAGCTGAAATATAATGAATTTACCAAGTAAAATTTTAGTGTGTTTTATAAACACATATTATAAAATTTAGCTATCTTTGCGCTTAATAATAGGTAAGCCAATCATTAACGCCCCTTTGTCGGGGCAAATAACTATCAATATGAACAAAGCACTTTACGAAAAGGTCAAGGACAAAACCAAAGACACCCGCCTATCGGAGAAGTACCTCAAAGCGATAACCGAAAAGCTCGGTGGTAGCGTTGAAGATGATTCTACCGATGAGGAGGAAATCGAAAAGACTGCGACCCTTATCGCAGAGGTAGCAACCGAAAGTCAAGGTGAGGCTACCCGCTGGGCGCAGAAGGCTAAGGGCAACGCCAAAACCAAGCCCGCCAAAGATGACGATGACACGGACGATGACACCGACACGGACGATGACACCGACACCAAAGGCAAAGGTAAGGGTAAAAGCAAGTCCAGTGATAACTCCACAAATGAGCGCATTGCAACACTTGAAAAGGAATTAGCAGAGGCTAAGGCAGAGCGCACCCGTGAGGCGCGTACCTCGGAAATCAATGCCATTCTTGACAAGCACAAAGTCCCCGCGTATCTCCGTGAAACTCTCCGCAAGTCTATTGCCGATGATGAGGACGCGGAAACCGTTGTGGCGGCGTTCAAACAGGATTGTATCACAAACGGTCTTATGTCCGACCAGCCGCAGGGTGCAAAGGCCGCAAGCGAAAAGCAGATTGACGAAGCCGCTGACGCTTTGCTGGACACAATAACCGCTAAATAAATTTTTCAACAATGAAACGCAAGAAAGCCTCTTTTGTAGGTACGCGCCCGATTTTCACGGGTAGCCCCTCGATTGTACCCGGTGGCTTTAATCTCGACAAAGAGAGCGGCAATTTCTCAGTGGACGATGTAATCCCCGCTGGAACACTCGCAATCCGCGATGAGGAAACCCGCAAGGTACAGGTCATTAAGACTGCAAAAATCTCAGACGTTGACCCCGAAGATAGCAAAATTCTCACTCTCTATGTAGATGAGTTTTATGCTCCTTTCTTTGCGGTTGGCGATAAGGTGCTTAAAGCTGATGCCGTTTCTGGCACATTCGCAGCCGCTCCCGCTATCACAAAGGTAGAGGAAAAGGGCAATGTCTATCGTATCACGCTCGACAAGGCAATCACAGGCGCAGCTAAGGGCGATGTCATTGTGGAGGTAGTGAAAAGCGGAGAGAACGCCGCAGAGCGCGGCCTCGCCAATTCCACCACCATTAAGGACGTAACCGTTAGCGAGTTTGAAACCGCTATTGACGTTACGGCCGACACCATGCAATACGCACTCTTTGAGAGGCGCGTTGCTCCTATCCCCGCCAGCCAGAAAGACGAAACCGGCTCTTTCCTTAAAGCCAATCCCCACGTCAAGCTGACAAAATCCATGTAAGTATCACTCTAAAATCAACGACTAATGCCTAAGTCAATTTACACTACTTTCAAAGGCTTGCACAAGAACGGCTCCCCGCTCGAACTGCTTGCAACGTGGCGTAAGACCTTTGACAAAGCCTCAGAGCGAGAGGTAGCTCTTTTCCAGAAGATGTATACCGATAGTTGGTTTACCTACAATACACCTCAAATGTCGCTGACTGCTGAGGCTATTGTCGGAAAATACAACATTCGTTTTATGGCTACGCTCATAGGCGATGAATCCCCCACACCCCTGCGCCGCTCTGATGGCTTCGATGTCTGGACCAAAGAAATCCCTCGTGTCGGCCACAAATTCGTGATGTTTGCCCGTGATTATCGTAAACTCATGGAGGTTTACGAAAATCCCCGCCTCAAGGAAGCCGACAAGGTGAAACAGATTGAAAAGACACTCACGCACGATATACAGGACGCCTACCTCGGTTGTAAGGACGTTATGGACTTTATCGTGCTGATGGCTTTCTCCAACTGGGGTGTAGCTCAATTCAAGCCCACTCTCAACAATCCCGGTGGACGCGAATATGAGGTGGATTATTCCATGCCCGAGGCTAATAAACTTGTTTCGCTCGTCAACTGGACCACTGCAAACACCAAGGCCGGCAAGCTCATTCCAATCCTTTTTCTCGCCGCCCTTTGCTCCAATCTCCGCGACCGCGGCATAGAGCCGGGTGAAATCCTCATGTCGCAGGAACTCTACACATGGCTGCGTATGGATAGCACCACTCGCCTCCTCGCTCATGGTAGCGACAAGCAGGCACAGGTCGTAACCAAGTCAGAGCTTAACGCCATTCTGGAAGAAAACGAAATCCCCACTATCACGGTCATAAAACGTAAAATGGGTATTGCGCCCGATGGCAAAAACAAGGTTATCAACCCGTGGAATCCCAACTTTATTGCTATCAAGCCTGCCGGCGTTATCGGTGAAATCCAGCCCTCAATTGAGGACTCCGAGCTTATCGAAGAAGATGACGTGGATTATATCAACGCTGGTAATGGTGTTCGTATCTCCAAGTGGCGCACTGGTGCCTCTACGGGCCAGACCGCTGGCGAGTACACCGAAGGTGCGGCTCGCTTGCTGCCCCTTATCACCGAGATAGGGCAGATTGTGTGCTTACAGGTACGCGGCATTACTGAGAAAGCGGTTGAAACAACCGATGAAAACGGTGTTGCCAACTACTACCTAACAAAAGCCGAGTATGACGCTGAAACCGAGCTTGCAACCGTATAATCTAATGCTTTGCTATGGAACTTAAAGTAATCAAGACATTCAACGGCAAAGCAGAGGGTCGAATTATGCGCCCCGGCGATGTTATCCAGAGCAACGATGTTGAACGCATTAACACACTCGTTTCGGGTGGGTTTTGCGTAATCGTTGCGCTGGATAGCCCCACGGCCGCCACTACTCCCGACCCTGCCGATGAAATCGCGGAGAGCAACACCACGGTTGAATTTCAAGGCAAGCGTTACCATATCGAAACCGTTAAGGCCGCGTTAGGCGTTATCGGTGTTCGCGTGGCTCACAATGCCAAAGAAAAGGCCGTAAACAATGCTCTCGCCGCTCTTTCCGATGAGCAGGCGCAGGCACTCACGGAAGCACTCGACAACAACGACACGTCCGACCCCAACACCGCAACTGATTAAGCTATGGAGATAACCATTCTTGAGGCACTTATGGCCGAGCTGGAGCCTTACACCGCTGCGCAAGTGGTGTGTAAGAAAGCTCTCATAGACGCGGGTCTTGATGACTTTACCAACGATACACCCTACACCAAAGACTGCAAGCGATATGTAACTATCGCCGCAATCAAGGTGCTTAAAAAATTTCTGCCTTTGAGCAGCGATAGCGTGGGTAAATCCTCACAGTCTTACGATACAAAGGAGCTTAGAAAGCGTATCAAAGACTTGTGCGCCGAGGCTGGGCTTGATGCTGATGAGATATTGGAAATTTCCTCAATCACGGACGGCTCAATGTATTGGTAGGATATGAAATACAACGGCTCATTCAACTATTGGCATGGTGGTACGGTCATAACCGACCCAACAACCGGCTTTATCGTTCAAAGCGACACAGCGACCTTTGAGCATGGTTGCGAGTGCCAGATTGATGTTTCTATTCCTGCCAAACATTTCATAGGCACAGACGGGCAAGAATACACCTACACATACGATGTTTTCATTCCAAAGTATTTCCGGGGTGAAATTAGTGTGGGCGATACGATTCAGCTTGTAGGTGCTGACCATTCCGTGATAGCAGAGTTTAAGGCGCAGGGCGTTGACACGTTAAACCGCAAACACATTGAGGTATGGGGATAACACCGATGTTTGGTAGTGGGTTGATAGCAGCACAAGCCGCCGCGTTTCAAAAGCGCGTTGAGCAAGCCGCTATTTTCCTCATGCAATACTTAGGCGAGGAACTTGTCAAGTATGCAAAGGACAAACACAACTACACTGACCGTACCGGCAATCTTACAAACTCAATTAGTTATGTGGTAGTGCGCAACAAAGAGATAGTTTTCGGTCCAGACCAATCAAGCACAGGGCAAGCAGCGGCATTGCAAGCAGCTCTAAAAATGATTGACACGTTGCCTGATTGCATTTCTCTTATAATCGTTGCTGGTATGAACTATGCCGCCTATGTGGAGGCAAAGGGATATAACGTGATACTCCCCGCCGAGCTGAAAGCCAAAACCGACTTTCCGCAAGCGATGAAAAAGCTAATGGATAAGGCGAAAGCCAAAGCAAATGAAATGTTTGGAACGACAATATGATAACGACCGAAGAAATAGCTGTTAGGGTTTACCAAGTGCTCCAAGAAAGCGAGGTAAAGACCATGATAAGCGGTGTAATCGACTACGAAAGGAACGACTACACCAAAGAGGACGTAATTATTGTGCCTCACACGATAGACGGTGAGGGTAGTGTTCGTTTCGGGCAAATCAATGTGAATATCCATGTGCCGGACATTGCAAAACCCGTTGGGTGCGGCAAATCCGTCTTTCGTATCAATCACTCACGGTTGATAGCCATCCGAGCCAAAGCCATAGAAGTACTGCAAAACCATTATGAAATCGGGCAAGGCTACAACTGGAATGTAGGGCTTATAAATCCCCCAATCAAAGAGCCAGACCACGATGAGCATTTTGTTTCGTTTGCGCTGGAATTGACCGTGAGAGATAAGAAAAGTAACCAATAATAATTTTAACTCATATAGCTATGCCTATTTTATCTACAATGGGGTTGAAAAAAATCTACATCACCCCTGCCGGCACAACCCCCGGCGAAATGCCCGCCAACGGCCCCGCATGGCTCGATTTAGGCGATGTTTACAAAGACACCTGCCAACTCGTAGATGATGACGTAGAGCAGACCAAGCACGAAAGTGAAACGTCCGCAAAGGTTATCACTCTCATGGGCAAGTATGTAACAGCCGTAAATCTCACGCTCATGGACCCGGACATGGAGTTGCTCGCCCGCTATTTCGGTGGCACACTCTCCGGAACCAAGGGCAAACGCAAGTGGCTACGCCCCCTCAAGCCCGTTTACAAGGAATGGGCTATCTGGCTTATGCCAGAAGAGGGCTTTTTCGTGGGCTGCCCCAATGTGGTAGTTGTGCCTAAGTTTGAAATCACCTATTCAGCCAAGGGTATCTGCCTCGTGCCTATGAAAATCAATTTCCAAGACCAGCTCACGACCCAAGAGGGCATAACCGACCCTACTAAAGCCGGAGCGTAAACCGGGCAACACCAACCGACCCAAGCCCCCTATCCCTATTCGGTTAGGGGGCTTGATTATATCTATTGACAATGGAACAACAGGAACAGGAACTCACGCGAGAACAGCGTTTAGAGTTAGAGGACAAGGCGATACAGGCTCTCTTGTCAATGGGGGCTAAATTCTCCGTGCCTCTGAAAATTAACCCGGTTAAGCCGTCCAAATGGTTTAACCTCAAAAAACGCATATTTCGCAACCGCACAGTTGTATGGCGCGATAAGCAAATACCCAAAGGCTGGGACGTAACACTCACCGAGATACCCGATGTTGAATTGGGAAAGATGAAAGAGGTGTATATGCGTAACTTTCATATCAAGCCTCTATATCTGGGTACAATCGACCGCCTACGCCAACTCTATATTCTCATAGAATACGATGAGGAAACTGTGCAAGAGCAGCCAATCCAAGAAAGCAAAAGGCTATTCAAGTACATACCCCAAATGGCAGAGATAGCCGCCGTTGCAGTCATTAACGACCCTACTGTTGTTGACCCAAAAAATAAAGCCGTCCGGGAACTTAAACAATTCTTTATGGAACACCTTACTGTGGCGCGTTTACGCAAACTCGCTGAGGTGATTAACCAAATGATGAATCCCGCGGGTTTTACGTCCTCTATTCGATTGATACGGGAGATGGGAACGACCCGACCCAAGACCGAAAACGAGCGAATAGAGTAATCGGGTTAAACTCTCCGTGGGGCAACCGTGGTGAACTATTGCGAAACTTTGGGTGGAGCTATGATTATTTGCTGTGGGGTATTTCATGGCTCAATCTCCAATTAATGATTGCGGACGGCCCACGCACAAAAGATTTACCAACAGACGAGGACGGCAACCCTATTGATGAAAACGAAATAGTGGAACAGGAACTCACGACAAAAGAAGAGATTAAAAATTACCTCAAAGGTTATATGTAATGGAAAATATAGGCGGCAGCTTAGGTTTTAGGGCAACGCTCAACATAGACGATTTCAATGTGTCGGCTCTTGCTATGGAGCGACAGATTAAGAATTTTTCCGATAACGCTATTAGCGAGGTTGGACAGGTTGAGGACTCTTTTAGGCACATGGCTGAAAAAGCAGGGCAATACATATCCTACTATCTTGTAGGACAGGGTATGCACGGTCTTGTAAATTCCATCATACAGACTCGCGGACAATTTCAACAGTTAGAGATTGCCTTTGAAACAATGCTGGGTGATGGCTCAAAGGCGCATACTCTTATGTTGCAAATGATTGACACCGCCGCCAAAACACCATTTGACCTTTTGGGTGTTGCTGAGGGCGCAAAGCAGCTTATGGCGTATGGTGTTAGTGCTGAAAAAGTCAATGACACCCTTGTTAGGCTTGGAAATATCGCCAGCGGCCTCTCTATCCCGCTTAATGATATTGTCTATCTCTATGGTACTACAATGGTACAGGGTAGGCTCTACGCCCAAGATGTGCGCCAGTTTACAGGTCGCGGTATTCCGCTTGTAAAAGAGCTTGCGGAGAAATACCATAAAACGACCGATGAGATAAATGCAATGGTATCGGCCGGCAAAGTTGGCTTTAAAGACGTTGAGGAAGTCTTAAACAAAATGACAAATGCCGGCGGTCAATTCTATAACCTCATGGAAAAACAATCTGCCTCTCTTACGGGACAGATTGCCAACTTAGAGGACGCATGGGATACGGTGCTTAATGATTTTGGAAAGTCCGGGCAAGATATTTTTGCCGCTGGCATATCTGGAGCGACCTACTTTGTTGAACACATGGACGATGTGCTTCGCATTGTGAAAGCCATTACCATTGCCTACGGCTCTTATAAAGCTGCGATGATACTTACCAGCGTAGCAATGAAAGGGCAGACCGGCATTGCAGTGCTTGACAATACCGTAAGAGCCGCCAAAGTTGCATTGCTCCAAAAGGAAATCATTTTGAACGGCAAGTTAGCTGTATCGCAAAACGCTGAAACTGTTTCTACACAAGCAACAACCGCCGCACTTGAGGCAATGTTGAGCGCAGAGGAACGTGTGAATGTTGCCAAACAAGTACGTTTAGGGGCTATTGTAAGCCTTTTGACCGCTCAACAGCAAGAGTATCTATCAACTTTGGGGCTTACTGTTGCAAGTGCGGGCTACGAGGCCGCGGCTATTGGTGTGATGAACGCAGACCAAAGAGAGGCATTGTCGAAAATCAACCTTACAACTCAGAGTGCCGCCTATCGTGCCGCTCTGACCCAAGAGGTAGCCGCAAAGCGTACAAATCAAGCCGCCTCATTGGAATCAATGCGCCTATCTGTAAAAGAGGCCGCCGCCAAAGCTGAATCGGCCCGTATGGACGCAATAAAAGCCAAGAGCGCACTTGAAGCCGCACAAATGGAACTCCACCGAGCCACTGTAACGGCCGGAGTGGACGCATACCTTATAGCCCAAAAGAAACTTGAAGCGGCTGAGGATAATGCCGCACTTACTCGCAAAGCAGCCTTAGCAGCGCAAGCGGATTTTTATGCCAAGAAAAAAGCCCTTGAAACAGCCGCCACACAAGCCTCGCGTAATGCGTCTGTGGCAGACACCGCGGCAAAGACTGCACAAGCGGCAAGCACCAATATTCTTGCACTTGCCACAAGCAAGCTGACTGGAATGTTCAAAGCTCTATGGGCTACACTTAAAGCAAATCCGTTAGGTTGGGTACTAACTATTGCCGGCGCAGTATATAGCATTATTACCATGCTATCCTCAAAGACAGAGAAAACCAATGATGTAATGGAGGAGTTTGCTGAGGGTACTAAAAAGGTAAATGATAGGCTTGATTTATATTACGCTATTCTCCAAAAATCCGATAAGGAGTCAAAAACTTATAAGGAAATGCTGGAGAAAATCAATGCTATATGCAAAGAATATAATGTAACATTACTTGATGAAAACGCGACTCTCAAAGAGCAAGAGGCTCGTTATCTCGAAGTTAAAGCAGCCGTTCAAGCTACAACCGCAGAGAAAATAAAAGCCAAGCGTATTGAGGAGGAATTAAACGAGCTCAATGAAAAAGGCGATACAAACTATGGTGGCTTTGAAACCTGTATAAATAATCTTACCTACAATACGGGTGAAAAACGAACTGTAATCAATAGACAGCATGGAGAATCCTATGAGATAGATATTCCGGCGGCCGCTGAAAATATACGCAGTATGGCACCGGAAGTAAAGGAGGCCGTGCGTACTTTGGTAGAAAGTGGTGCTAAGGAACTCTCAAAGTTAAGTGGCGATGAATACACAAAGAAATACAATGCTATTGTTAGCCAAATAGTAGCAGGTGTAAAAGGTGGAACAAAAGCCACTGAACGCGAAATGCAGGCTTTCCAGACAGAATTGACTCTTTATTTGGATAACCAGATACGCGACATTCAAGTATATGACAGAGCCATTGCATTAGTTGATGAGCGTCTAAATAATTTTCTTTCTCCAAAAGATACAAGCGGAGCTGAGAGTGTCACCGACTACGCTAAAATGTCTTTTGAGGAATTGGATAAATTGGTTGTAGAAACACAAAAAGAAATAGATGCAATCAATGGAAAAACCGTCAAGGTTGACGCTGACAACACCATGCTTAATGAGTTGTTAAGCAAGCTCAAAGAAATTAAAAGTACAATCTCCACAAAAGAAACCAACCTCAATACCGAGGAGGGCATATCTAATCGTATAAAGCAACTAAAAGAGGAACGCTCGACTACGGATATGACAACAGCCCGATATAAAGAGCTAAACAAAGAGATTGCAAAACTTGAAGGCCGCCTACCAAAACATACCAATGCGCAAACGGAAGCAAAAAGTGCTGAACGCCATGCAGAAACCTTACGTCAAAAAAGGCTTGAAGCCGATAGGCGTTTGGAAGAGGCTCGTATTACGGTAATGGAAGATGGTTATGCCAAACGCAAGGCTCTGTTGGATTTGCAATTTAAGCAGGAGATTGACCGCATAAATAAGGAGGAACGCGAACTTGCCAAAGCCAAAAAGGAAGCTGGACAGGGTGGATTGTCCACTACTGAAACAAAGCAATTTCAGCAGCGACGCGATTACGCCCAACAGAATTACAATCGTGATAGTGCCAAACTCTTTGACGATGAACTTGACTACAAGCGTAAGCAATATGAATTATATTGGCGTTGGGTTGAGAATATGGGTAAGGACGTGGCCGACAAACAATTTGCATCTTTGCTCCAGTCCGGCGGCTCATTCAAAGAATATCTTGAAAAGCAGATAGCCGAACTTACTAACAAGCAAAAGAATGGCATGGAACTATCCGAAGGTGAGGGCAATTTCCTTATCACGCTTAAAGCACAATACGATGAGATTACTGGTGCAAAAACCGCTCTTGAGGCGTTTAAGGAGCAAGTGGAGCAGACAGTAGGACGCGCCCAGACTTTAGCCGAAAAGATAGAAGCAGTCGCAAAAGCAAAAGAGAAATTAGAGAATGGCAAAAGTGGCATTGTCAATGATGATGACAGAGCCGCCGCCGCTCTCGACCTTGAAAGGCGTAACATCGAACTGCAAAAGGAACTTAGAGAAACCGTATTGAATGATTATAGCACCTTTGAAGAGCAAAAAAGTCGCATAATCAACAAGCACATACTTTTGCGAGAAGAAGTTGAGCGACAGGCTGCGGCCGACTTGAAAGCAGCCGAGGAAAGCGGTAATCAAGAGCGCATTAACATCGTAAAGAGTACACGCGAGGAACGCCTACGCCTTATCAAAATGAGCGAAACCGAGGAACTGTCAACTCTCAATACATCGTTTCTCCAGCAGACCGATAGCTGGAAAAAGTTGTTTAGCGACCTTGACACCCTTTCAGTAGGGCAAATCTCCAAGCTGATTAGCGATGTCGAAAAGCAACTCAATTCCGGCAATCTCCAGCTTTCGCCTATTGATTTCAAAGCGGTAATCGACAGCCTTTCACAAGCAAAGGAACGTATTCAGCAGCTCAACCCCTTTGCCGCCTTAGATACATTCTTTAATGACTACCTAAAAGCCAAAGACAAGTTGGCAAAAGCAAAGGCCGCGCTTGCAAGGGGCGAGGGTAGCAAAGAAGATGTTGAGAGTGCCGAGCGTGAGGTGAAATCGGCCGCCAATGGTATTACAGAATCCGTAGAAAAGGTAACGGATATTACCACAGAGTGCGCATCTTCGCTACAAAGTATGTTTGACGCACTGGGCATGGACGGTGTGGCTGACGGGCTGGGAACTGCAATAGAACTCATGGGGCAGTTGGGTAATGCCGCTGCCTCGGTCGGCAAGTTTATGAGTGGCGATATTATAGGTGGAGTTACTGGCATGATTTCATCTATAACATCTGTTATAGGTATATTTTCCAAGCTCCATGACGCAAAGTATGAGAAACGAATACAAAACCTACAAAAGCAGATTGACGCGCTGGAACGCTCATACAATCGACTTGAACGGGCCTTTAACAACACCTATTGGGTGTTTAATGATGAGGAACGTGCTGGTTTTGAGCAAAACATTAAGCTCATAGAAGACCAAATAGCCGCATTGGAGAAACAACGCGAAACTGCCCGTCGCTCATGGGATTTTGCTCAGTATGCAAAGTTGACAGCCCAAATTAAGGACTTAAACGGCCAGTTGTCAAAAGCCAAAGAGGGTGATGATATGCTGGACTTATATGAGCAGCAAAAAAAATCTCTCCGTGAGCAACAGGATTTGATGCGCCAACAGATAGACGCAGAACGCTCAAAGAAAAAGACCGACAACGACAAAATCCAACAGTGGAATGACGCGATAGAGCAGATTGAACAGCAGATTGAGGACTTAGACCGGCAAATGATGGAAACCTTTGCCGGGACCACAACCCAAGAAGCTCTCGACCAATACGCGGACGCTATTGTTGACGCATATTGCGCTGGAGAGGACGCGGCAAAGGCTCTTGGTGATACCACGAGAGAGGTATTGAAAAAGGCTGTAATAGATGCGCTCAAACGCCAATTCTTAGCTAAGGCTATGGACGAAGCCGTGAAATATCTTGGAGAGGCAATGTCGGACGGTGTTTTGACTGACCGCGAGAAAGAAACATTTGAATTGATGACAAAAAGAGCCGGTGAAACATTCACTAATGCTCTTGACGCGGTAGGCGATTGGATTAAAGATGTTAAAGATGTTGAAGATGTCGCAACAGACCCCTTGACGGGTGCCGTTACCTCAATGAGTGAGGAAACAGGCGGTGTGATTGCGGGCCGTCTTAACGCTTTCATCATAAACCAGACCGAGCAAACAAGTGTGTTGCGTGAACAGCTTTTGGCACAATCGGCAATCGCTCAAAACACTGCAACCGCCAACACTATTCTCTCCGAGGTGCGCGATACTCTCAAACGGATAGAAACCAAAGACAACTCTTTACTCTCACAAGGAATATCGTAAGGCTATGGAACTGATTCAACAACTCAAACAAGACGGCATAGACAAAGGGCTATGCCGCCTATGGCAAGGAAAACTCCGAGCTGGGCTTTCAACCGAGGAACTTGCAAAGCTCTACATTAAGGGCATTGACTTTTGTATTTCCGAGGATTACCCTACACTCAATTTTCTCCGGGAGCATTTCAAGGGCAAGTGTGAGCCTTTCGGGGTGTATATCGATGATGAGATACCCCCGACCGCCAACAAGCCCGATATGGTGCTTAACGGGGTTTGCAAAGCCATGTTAGAGTATGACGATTTTTCTGTTTCGCGTCTATATATGCGCCATGATAGCGAGGCGGCCGTGATTGTTTCCAACAATGCCATTGTTACCATTGACCTATTCGATAATGCGAAAATACATATCTCCGTAATAGGCACCGAGGCGCGTGTCAACATCAACGCCTATGGTCGTAATACCACGGTAGATTATATCGGCATTTCATCGTTTGCGAGAATTAAAACAATATTTCACGATAAACCCACATACTGATATGGTTGATAAAAATTTAATCTTGTATCTGCCTTTTGATGACCCGGACGGCTCAAAGGCTTACGACTACTCCGCGGGTCGCCATGACGCAACACTTTCTGGTGGAGCGATGTTTACCAAACAAGCAAAGGCCGGTAAGGCTCTTGACTTGTGCGGTGGAGAGGTAAACACTGAGCAGAATATTCCATTTACGGGCGATTTTACCGTATCACTCTATGTTCAGATTCAGCAGAGGCGTTTGGGCTGGCTCTTGAATTTACCCGGTATAGAGCAGCACAAAGAGCAATGGGTCGACGTGGTGCCGGGTGAGTGGTATTTTATTTCTTTTGTGCGCTCTGGTTCTACGTTCAAAGTCTTTCTCAATGCTGATTGTACATACGTTGGCAATCTGGCCGCTAATCCCACGGGTCTTGCTCTCTGCACCGAGGAACTGTTAACCACGACTGCAAAGCTCGATGAAGTGCGAGTGTTCAACGTGGCAAAGACCGAGAAAGAAATCCTCAAAATGCAAGCCAACAACGATGTTGAATACTATGTTGACGGTCACAATTTCAAGGACTACGGCGTGTATGTGTCGGCCTCTGACGGGCTTGTTGGCAGGCTGGCGCAGAAAGAAAGCCTATCGGTAGACTACGACAACTACCACGGTGTTGTGCGCGACCGCAAGCGCAAGCGTTTCAAAGAGCGCACAATATCGCTCAAATGTTTCATTGAAGCCTCAAGCCGTAGTGCGTTTGTAGAGTGGCTTAACCGCTTTCTCGCACTCTTTGACGGCGACCATACGCGCCGCCTTACCGTAGAGTATGACGGCAAGGCAAAGCCCCTTGTGTATGAGGTGGATTTGCTTGATGATGTGGCAGTTGATAAAAAGTGGGGCAGCTACAACGAGGAACTAATGGTAGGCACATTCACACTCAAACTAACAGAGGACGAGCCGGTGAAAAAGGTACTACGCCATATCTCCAACAACAATAACTCAAAAGCCACTATCACCGTGTCAACCTACAAGTACCTTAACATCTACTGGGGTGATGGCACTCATACATTCAACGTGGGGGGCAATGATACTACCGTGGAGCATACCTACGCTCTCCCCGGCGAGTATGACATTATCGTAACGGGGGTGATAGAAGATATTGAAAAGTTTGAAACCAACGCCATAATGGTATGGGAATTACTCAAATAATCAAACGCAACGGCGAGATTATCAAGCTCAATACAAAGGAGCCGTTTTGCGTAGTCAAGCAGGCTACGCAAAATAGCTCCCTTATGGGCGATGACAATATCACATTACAAATCGTTTCCTCCGAAATGCTCTCTTTCAGCAAGGGGGATAAAATCGTTGTGGACGGATTCGACTACACCATAAGGACTACAACAACTCGTGAAATTCAAGGCGAGGATTACAACATCTTTGAACCTGTTTTCTACGGCCCGATGTACGACCTTATGAAAACCATATATCGAAATTGCGACAAAGACGGAAAATCCGACCGCTCGACATTCGATTTGACCTACACAATTAAGGAATTTGTGCAGGTGCTTATCTACAACCTTAACCGCGATTATCCGGGTATGTGGGCTTTCGATGAGCTTAATTGCCCCGAAACCGAGGCTATCACAATCCAATTCTCCGGGGTGAATTGCTTGCAAGTGTTACAGACGCTTTGCAACAAAGACAATTTCAATCTGGAATTTCTTATATCCCAAAACGGGAATGTAAGAACAATCCATATCGGTAAATTCGGGCAACGTGTCAATCCCCCCGGCGGAGCAGAATACTTTGAGTGGGGCAAGGGCAACGGCCTGTATAAACTGAAAGAGCAAAAGGTTGATGATAAGGCCGTGATTACTCGTTTGTGGGTAGAGGGTGGCACAACCAATATCCGCACAAACTACCGTGAGTATGCCGAGAGATTGCAACTGCCATATCCACGCCGTTACAATCGTAAAAGGCACGTCCTTAGTGACGGCACTGTGATTGAGCCAAACACCGAACTTATAGGCATAACAAACGACAATGACCGCTTTTTAGAGGACGTGGCATTGCGCGACAAAATAGGCAGCGAGGAAGATTGCAAGACCTATGACAAAATTTTTCCTACCCGCACGGGTCGCGTGACTGCACTGGTGGCCGGCGATATTAACGCTTTCATTGATGACACTATGGATTTTGACCTTTGCAAGAAAGATGACAAAGGCACCGTTTACTTAGTGAATGAGGTTAGCGCGAAAATCACTTTTACCAGCGGCCGACTTGCTGGGCAGCAATTTGAGCTTGAGGCTAAGAATGGCTATGACCATACGACAAAGAAATTCCGATTGATTCCTTTTACCGACAATCGCGGCCTAACTACTCCGACTGTACCATTTGAGCAAGGTGGCGCATACCCTATTGAGGTAGGAGCGACCTACAAAATTACCGACATATTTTTGCCCGAAAGCTACGAGGAAAATGCTGAGGAAGATTTATGGTATGCCGCTATGGACGATTTCAAGCAGGCTACACAAGCTAAGGCTCAATACAGCCTAACACTGGACCGTTTGTATTTCCTTGAGGCGTTGGAGCGAGGCGTTGATGTTTGCCTTTTCAAAGTGGGCGATTATGCACCTGTGCGTGATACTCGCTTTGGCATAGAGAAACAAATACGCATACAAAAGATTACCCGCAATCTACTTTTGGAGCAGGATTATCAGCTCACGCTCTCCGATACGACTGCAATTTCAATCTCGACCCAGACCGTTCTCTCTGTTATCGACCATGAGCGGATTATAAATAACAACCGCCTACGGGACCTTAACAAAGCCCGCCGCGGGTGGCGCACCACCGAGGACTTACGCAATATGGTGTATGACACGGACGGCTTTTTTGATGTTGATAACATTCGCCCCAACTCTATTGACACAAATATGCTCACTGTCGGCTCAAAGAGCCAGCAGTTTGTGTTGACGGGTGTAATACTCCAAGCCAATGTAAACGGCAACCCAAATAACTTTGCCGCCTCCGCCGGCATATTATCACACCTTACGATTGACCCAAGCCGAATAAGGGCATGGCAAATGGGCGCACTCACATTTGAATTGCCAAGCAATGCCGGATATTATCTCTTTGCCAAATGCTCTAAGACTGGAGAGAGTGGCACATGGATAATGACCCAGACGCAATATAAGTTTGAGCCGACCGATGACCCAAACAATTACTATTTCCTTGTGGGTATTCTTTCAACGCTCTACGCAGATGACAACTTCCGTGATTTCACAACCACTTATGGATTTACGCGCATAAACGGCAATACTATAACCACGGGGCGCATTATTACGAGTGATGGAGAGTGCTATCTGGACTTAGACGGTAATAAATTCCGCATAGGCGATAGGTCAAGTTCTATCGATTGGAATGTGAGCCGAAACAACACTATAACTCTCAAAAACGTAAGTGTTATTAGTGAGAGTGGCGATGTTGCACCGTTGGGCGTATATCGTGGCGTATGGAACGTCAATTACACATACTACAAGAATGATGAGGTAAGCTATACCGATGAGAAAGGCGCGATTGCAACCTATCGTTACATTCACAATACACCGACAAAAGGTCACAAGCCTACTGAATCTGTGTATTGGGAAGTTGCGGCAAAGGGCATAGACGGGGTTAATGGCGCGGGTAATAAATTGGTATACCGCTATGGATATGATAAGCCAGCAAAGCCAACGGGAATAGACCCTAACCCCACGGGCTGGAGTGATACCCCCGATAATGACACAATCAAAGTCACACATGGCACAGCTTTCACCCTCAAGGATGGCTATTATAAATCTCCGGCTGTCGCGGCCAATGGCATATCGACAAACAGGCTTACATTTACTACAAGCAAACCAAACCAACTACTCGCAATTGAGCTATGGGCTTCAAGTGAAAGTGGCTTTGACTTCGTGCTTGTTGGCAAACTTGACACCGAGGGGCTTACCAGAACTGCAAACTATTTCGACCGCATTAGTGGTGATGAGGTTAAGAAAGTTGTATATCTACCTATCCCCACAGCCGGCACACATTTCGTTGATGTAGCTTACGCCAAAGACAGCTCCAATGAGGGATTTAATGATTGCGGACGTTATCGCATTGTCACCCCTCAAAATTGCTGGATGTCGGTTGGAACAATCGGCTCTGATGGAAAAATCGTATCTTGGAGCGACCCTGTGCCATTCTCTATTGACACTCCCGATGTGGAGCGCATATATCGCCTTATGGGTAGCGAAACGACCCCTGCAACTCCGGGTAGTGATGCTTATGTTGATGACTATGTACCACCGCTTACTACCGAAACACACATTGTCGGCAAGGAGTACAAGCGTGGCGATGTCGTTATTGGTGCTGATGGTAATTATTATGAATGTGTTGTAACCACAACAACCGAAACTCCAATAGCCAAGAGCGGCCGGTTTTGGATTACATCTTTGGATTGGAGTATTCGCAAGGGTTGGTCTGATAACCCAACAGGAGTAACAAATGCCTACCGATACGAATATGAAAGTGTTCGTAAAAAGAAAGATGGTAAATGGGGCGCGTTTTCTACACCTGTGTTATGGATGGTGTTGCCATTGAACGGAGAAAAAGGCGATGACGGAAAGAATGGCGATTTTACCGAATATCGCTATGCTGTGAGTGGCGGCAAGTTATCGCATGGAAAGGCATTTACCGCCAGCGATAGAAACCCCGGCAGTGACTGGACAACTGTAATGCCCTCTGTTGGCAGCTTGCAATATCTTTGGCTCACTACTGCAAAAATCAATGGAGAAACCAATGCCTTGAGGGCGAATTGGACTACTCCGATTCGTGTAACCCCCTATGATGGTGTGGACGGTACTCCGGGTAAAGATGGTGATGTTGGTCCCGCTCTTGTATTTCGTGGCATATATAGTAGTTCAAAATCATACGTTGGCTCTGATAAACGTGTTGATGTCGTAAAGTACAATAATCATTATTATGTTGCTCGTACTGATGCGGGAACATTTTATAACGTATTGCCAACAAACACAGCGAAATGGAATGATTTTGGAGCGGAGTTTGAAGCAATAGCTACCGGGTTCTTATTTGCTGAAAATGCCAATATCGCAAATCTTATTTTTCGCAATGAAAGACTTGAAAGCCAAAGCCAGACAAACGGTGTTCCTAATTTCTTTCTTGACGGATTAAAGAATATCGCCTCATTTGGAGCAGGAAGCGCAGTCTTTGACGGAGCAAGTGCAAAACTTGGTTGGCTAAATATCGTAGGTCAAGAATTGCTCGGTTTTGATGATGACGGTATTCAACGATTAAGACTTACTCCAAACTCTTTGCCAAGAGTTGGTGGTACTTCCAGTCATGAAGATGTAATTATCAAAGCTACTGGAGGCGATGCAACATATACAGGCACAACTAATTGTGAGGTGAGCTTTGAGGAAGTTGTCTGGCGCGATAAAGATGATATACACGATTCCTTATACGTCTATAAGGATATGCACGAGTCCTTATACGCCTATATTGAATTTGATATAGCTGAAGATAACACATTGTTAGACCTAAGTAGTATTCAATTCAGTTGTGTTGTAAAACGCACAAATTCCACACGATACGAAAGGTTAAATTGCTCTTTAACGGCAACGGCTTTTCTAAAAGTAGGTACTCAATGGCTAACAATTGGCAATGTTTCTCTCAGAGATAGTAGCAAGGCAAAGATAACCATACCCAAGAAAGGTCGTATAAAAGTGTCGTTCAATGGAACAATAAACCCGCTATATACCGATTATCGCGGTAAATTTACCCTTGCGGCACAAGCTATTTGGGCTGTCACGGCAAAAGCCGAAATGATTATTGCTAAAGATGGCTTCTTGGCAATATACAACACTAATTATCTACGAATGCACTCTACCGATGGATTAGCGGTGAAAATAGGTAAGTACCACTTTCGAGTAACGAGTAGTGATATTTCCGTTTCCAAAAACGGGACAAGTTGGACTAAACTAACAACGTAACAATGAGCTGGATTACTGAAAGCAACCGCCTCAAGCATTTTCTTTACGCTATACCATGCGCTATTATCCTCACTATTCTCTTTGTCGGTGGACTTGCCGCCGGCATGGAGTTTAAGGATAAGGCGCATGGTGGAGTGTGGGATTGGCTTGACCTCTTAGCCACAATATTAGGCGGTATTGTGGGGCAAATGCTTCAAATGGCAATTGTTTATATCCTAATATGTGTTCTATGAACACATTATTTTGTATATTTGCAGTTGAATTTACCCAGTTAACAATATGGAAGATGTAAGAATAGTAGCAAAGGGTCGTATAAAAGACCTCTCCAAAGGCTTTCGACTACCCGAAAGTCTGCCATTCTCTATCTACCTACGTTCCAAAACGGGTGTTGTTGAGAATGATACTCTCATACAATGCCGCCTTATTTGTGACAAGGAGATAGGCGATTTCCCCGTGCCTGTGGGTGATTGGACTCCCGGTAAGATTGTGGCTTTGCCCCCCAACGCAATCGACACCGCCAAATATGAGATTTATTGGGGTGCAAGCGATAACCCCTATTAAACCGTAACACTATGGGCTTAATCTTAGGCAGCGGCTCCACTAAGCCGCAATACCCCTACGATATGTGGTATGGTGTGCAAGGCGATTTTACCAGCAAGGACTATAAGCTCACTCGCATTGGTAATATGGACTTGCACCGCACACTACCTATCCAGAAAAAGCTGAGGCGTTTCGTGGAAAACACGGACGGCTCCGTTAAATACTATCTCCACCAGAACGATTCCCGTAAAAAGGATTCTGGTGCAACTGCAAAGCTCGACACCACGGATGGAAACGTGATGTTGGAAAAGCCCGAATACTTTTGCCGCTTTGAAGTTGAGGGTACAAGGTGGGCTATGTGCATTTCTGAATATGCTTTGCCCGGATTTGTACGCATGAGCCGTAAAACACTATCTCCGTGGTGTGCCACAATCGACATTGCTAACTCTATTGCTGTTTCCGGTTGCTGGCTCCAGTGGGGCGCAGACGATGAGCTTTTGCGTGATGCGAATGGCTTCATTTCCTTACTCCCCAACGCGGCTAATTTCCGTGGAGGTAATGGCGCGGGCGCAGCGGCCAAAGACGGCAAATACAACTCTCAGCTCGGTATGCCTCGCACGTCAATCTCAAAGGCTGGAGCGCGGCCATTTTGCAAGAATGGCACTCACTTAGGCGTTGCTCGTGCCTATATGGAAATCGGTTGGCTCCAGCGTATCGAATATGCCTCGCTCCATTGCCAAGACGCATACAACGAAACGCTTACAGCCGATGGCTTTCATCAAGGCGGCTTAGGTAGCGGTCCCGTGGCAAATGCCGACCAATGGAATACATGGGGCGGTGGCTATTATCCGTTTGTGCCTTGTGGAGTTACTGCACCGCTCGGTAACAACACCGGCCGCATATCCTACACTATTAAGGGGTGGACCGGCGGCGATAAGGTGGTACAGTGCCTCTCTTATCGCGGGCTTGAATTACCCTATGAATATCTTTGGCTGCTTGCCGATGACTTGCTTGTTCACTGTTCACCCGAAACAGCCGATGCCCCCGGACATTGCACAGCTTACGGTTGCACAGACCCTACGAAATTCGCCTCACCAAGCGATACGGCAACCTCTATTCCAGACGGATATGTTCCTATCACAGAGTTGCCTACTACTGAGGGCTATATCTGGAATTTTGGCTTTTCGTATGATGGCTTTACACTACCTACAAGTGTAGGTGGTGCTTCGAATCAAGGAATGTGCGATTATTTTTGGCGCATAGCAAAAGCAACCGCTAATGGTTGGTACGGTGCCCTCCTGTCTGCCAATGCGAACAATGGCGCGCGTGCGGGTTTCGGTTCTCTGTCTGCGGGTTCTCGTAGCTCGTGGTCGTATGCGGTTGGGGCGTTCCGCTTGTGCCGTTTTTAACGGACTGCAAACCAACGGTACACGGAGCAACGAAAATATTATCAATTAAACACATAAGACAATGGAATAAAACGAATTAACGCAAAACGAAATACGGGTGTCGGCGGTCAGGGGTGCCCTCCTGTCTGCCAATGCGAACAATGGCGCGAATGCGGGTTTCGGTTATCTGAATGCGAATAATCGTAGCTCGTGGACGAATGCGAATGGGGCGTTCCGCTTTTACCGTGGTTTCGACTTTCTTGAATAAGATATTTCCAGACTGTTGACCGCCGACACCTTACCTCTTGGTAAAAAAATAGTGATTAAGACAGTGTGAGTAGGAAATCCAAAGCTCTGTTTTTGACTAACGGCACAATGAGCGACAAACCGCATACATACCTCTCCCAATACTCCGACTTTGAGGATTGCGGGCTTTATATTGGTAACACAAGCAAACTCTTTTGCTCGCCGACCAAAAAGCTACGCAATATATACTGGCTGCTTTATACCAATGACAACCTTTGCTCTGCACAATACAAGGCACAGAAAGGCAAAGGCGACCATTCCGACATAAAGCGGTTCAATGGAAACATATTGGAGAATATGTACGCTCTTTGGTATATGTTAAGATATGAAACGTATAAGCCGGGCGAATATCGCACAAAGAAAATCCACGACCCGAAAGAGCGCGAAATAATGATTGCGCCGTTCTTTCCAGATAGGATTATACATCATTGCATTATAAACGTGTTGGGGCAACACTGGACCCACATTTTTATAAAGAATACATACTCTTGCATTAAGGGGCGCGGCACCCACAAATGTATGCTTGATGTGCGACACGCCCTTATGCGTGATAAGAAAGGCACTCGAATGTGCCTCAAGACGGACATTAAGAAATGCTACGACAACATAGACCATGCCGCACTCAAATTGATTATCCGCATAACCATTGCAGATGAGCAACTTTTGAGGCTGTTAGATAAGATTATTGATAGCAACGGTAAAGAAAAAGGTTTGCCAATCGGCAACTACACAAGCCAATATCTCGCCAATCTCTATTTCGCATATTTCGACCACTGGGTTGTTGAGGAGTTGGCGGCGTTGGTTAGGCGGCTTTTCGGGTGCAAGCTCTATTATTTCCGCTACATGGACGATATGGTGTTTCTCTCTGAAAGTTCGGAGGCACTGCATTTCGTTCTCGATATGGCAGGGCTTTATCTGGCGGCTGAGTTAAAAGTGGAGTTCAAAAAGAATTGGCAGATTTTCCCGGTTGATGATAGGAGCATTGACTATGTGGGTTTCAAACAAAATCACCACGGAGTTTTGATGCGCAAGAGCATACTTTTGAGATTTTATAAGAAATCTATCAAGGTTGCACGAAACAATCCTATCCACAACGAAACGGACATAAAGCATCTGTTCCCGTCTGAATATGGCTGGGCGTTAAGATGTAGTGAGCAACATAAACAAAACATCTTTAATACCGTAATTCAAAATGGACAAAAGTATTTTATCAATCGGGCTGCTCTCGCAGACGCGCCCGCAAGTAATTGACCCCTACAACAACGGTCAAGGTACAGTTCTCTACAACCACAACATTGTTGAGGTTGATGTGGTCGAAGATGAAATGGGTGGTGTAACCGTTACCGATGACCCAAAGACTGCAACCGGCAAACGCTATCAGTATGACAGCCTCCGCGTGGAATATCCTACCACAGCCGACAACATTTTCAGCACCTTGCTTTCGGCAAAGTACCCCGCTAACACTGAGAGCAAACTGGTAAACGAATACCAAAGCGCAGTGCTGGGGCTACTCCCCGATGATTACAAAAAGCCCTACGAGGCTTTCCTCAAAGACCGCCTTGCTATCCGCAATATGGTGGATAGCGATTGTAGCACCCTTAATATCCCGATAGACTTATGAACGATGAGTATGTAGAGGATTTCGTTGAGGACGAATCCGCCGCCGGCTCCGACCTTTTCGATTGCGACTATACCCCGATTGACGCAGTTATCAACGAGGTAACGATGTTCACCGGGTGTAAGACAATGGCAACCGAGAATGGCGACCGCCTACTTATCGCCTATGGTGAGGGCGCGGCTAAATCCGCGTTTTTCACCGATAGCAAAAAGCTAAGGAATGTATTTTGCAATACAAACCGTCGTTTTCCTTTTCGCGCAGTTATCAAGGTGGTAAGCTATGGCAATATGTTTGGTTTTAACGTGTTTGCCCCTAACACGGAGATAACCACCGCTGACCGAGATAATTTCTCTTTCTACAAACGAGGTAAAAAGCGAGGCCGATGACAGACGAAGCAATGACAGTAGCCCACGGCATAAGCGAATTAGGCATGATGGCTATCACTGCCGCCTTTTTCCTTTTGCTCTCCGCTCTATTATGGGTGGCTTGTTTCCGTTGGTTTAAGTCTATCATCGACAACATGATTAAGGGCAATACCCAAATGGTAAACGACCTACTTGTAGAAACCCGGAAACAAAATGATATGCTCACAGACATATCCGAGGGCTTGCGTCCCGAAACGCAGCTTAGAATAAAGCACACAACCGGCGTGTTCTTTGACCTTGCCATTGAAAAGGTGTGTCGCATAATAAAGAAAGTGCGTGAGGAAAACCACATTATAGATAAGGACGCTACACGCACCAAAATACACACGCTCATACTTAATATCCATGAGGACAGGAATAGTCGCTTTGACTGTTTCAACTATCGTGGAAAAAAGCTATCCTCATACATAAACCCGGATTGGGTGGAATGGGTGGCTGAGGTTGTAGAGCGTGAAGTATATAGCGACACCATAAATCACGGACGCGCCTACACCAATGTGCAAGCTGTTTATGAGAGAATAAAAATTGATTTTTACCACAGAATGAATCACGAATGAAAATCTTAATAGACAACGGCCACGGTGCCGACACAAAAGGCAAGCGTAGCCCCGATGGGCGATTGCTTGAATACAAGTATGCCCGCGAGATTGCGACCCGCATAGAAAGCGAGCTTAAAGCGCGTGGGTATGACGCGCAGCGCATAGTAACCGAGGAATCTGACATAGCCCTCGCTGAACGCGCCCGCCGAGTGAATGAAATATGCGGCAAGTTTGGTGCCGCCAATGTTATCCTTATATCCGTACACTGCAACGCCGCCGGCAATGGTTCTTGGCTAAAAGCTGGTGGCTGGTGTGCTTACACAAGTAAAGGACAGACAAAGGCCGACCCCCTCGCAACCGCTCTCTACAATGCCGCCAACGAAGCTCTTGCAGACTACATAGCGGACTTCCCAAATCGTAAGGCCGCCGGTGATTATGACGGCAAGCAGCGTCCTATCCGTACCGACATGACGGACGGAGACCCGGATTTTGAGGAGGCTTTTTACATTCTCCAAAAGACCAAATGCCCTGCCGTCCTTACAGAGAATCTTTTCCAAGACAACAAGGCCGATGTGGACTACTTGCTATCCGAGCATGGCAAAAGCTCTATCGTTGCGCTCCACGTTGAGGGCGTAGTAAAATACCTTAAATCCATAGGCCGATGAAAGGGTGGATAGCAGCCATTATAATGGGGTTGTGTCTTATGCTAATTTCCGTATGCGCTACCAACAAAAAGCTCACAAGCGAAAATGAGCGTTTGACCGCCAACAACACGTCCCTAATGGAAAGAGCCGACTACTACGAAACCGAAGCCGGCAAGTCTGCCGCCTCAGTTCAAAAGTTGGAGCTTACCTATTCCGAGCTGGAGCGCAATTATCAAGACGTTTGCCAGACGGCACACGACTTGAATATAAAAGTAAAACGCTTACAAGCCGCCGCCACGACTGCAACGCAGACCGAGGTTAAGGTTGTTACTGAAATCCGGGACAGCATTGTATATCGTGATGGATTGCTTGATAGCCTCAAGGTGCTAAGGTGGCAAGACCCGTGGGTTAACGTTGCTGGAGAAATCCGGGGGCGTGATGTTGAGCTTGATGTTGTTTCTTGTGACACTATCAAGCAGATTATCCACCGGGTACCGAAAAAGTTTTGGTTTATCAAGTGGGGGTGCAAAGCTATCCGGCAAGAAGTAGTAAGCACCAATCCACATACCAAAATAACTTATACTGAATATATCGAATTAAAAAAATAATTTTCTTGTAGTAACATTTATAGTTAGAGATAGGGGGAGGCCGTGAGGTTGCCCCTTATTTTTTTTGATACCATTATAAAATATATAATGCGTTTGGTCGTTACAAAAATAAGAGCTAACTTTGCACTACCGATTCTTGTAATCGGTGTTGCAAAATAATCCCCGTTAGCTCCAAAAAGGCGCGGGGATTTTAGAATTTAAGCACAAATTCTACAATAGTTCTACAAAATGCCGATTTAACCTCGTATCTGGTTGATAGTCAAAGTTGAGTTAGGAGTTTCCTAAACTTTAGATAGCAGTTCGATTCTGCTCCGGGGTACACACAATAAGGCCGCTTTCTGAGCGGCCTTATTGTTTTATATCTCTTGATATGATACTTAAAAATTTTTAGAAAAGCGGGAAAGAGTTGGGGGTGTTGGCATATTTGTTGGTGAAGTCATAGTTGCTCATGCAGAGCATCATTATGCCTTGGATAAGGGACAGGAGGCCGGTGATGGAACCACACGACAGCAGGCCGCCGACGAGGAAGATGATACCGGGGGTTGTCTTGCCGAGATAGAAGTACTGGATGCCTATCGAGCCGAGGAAAATGGCGAGAAGCGCGGCCACGCCACGGCTTTTGCCGGTGGGTCCTTCGGCAAACATGTCGTTCTGCCCGAAATACACATCGGGGTTGAAACGGTTACCGCCGTAGGGAGGCTGGTTGTAACCGTTATACTGATTGTTGTTCTGGCCGTTGTTGTAGGGAGGCTGATTGTTATTCATTGGTAGCTGAAATTATTGGGTTCTTGGGTTTTGTAGCTTGAAAATCTTTTATGTAATTTGGCACTGAATAGGCCAAGTCAAGGAACTCGCGGCGTGCAAAAGCGCGCTCCGAGAGAGCAAGCATGTTTACGGCAAGGGGCACGACATCGGGGACGAAGACGGCATTGGGCGACGTGATTACCTCGCGGGCCTTTTCGCTGCCGTTGCCGAAGAACAGCACACGGCCACGCGAAAGCTCGTCGCGATAGGAATCAGCGTCGAGAATCAACGGCTGCTGAGGCATGACCGGCTGAAGGGCCATGTCATAGACAGCGGTATAGACCTCCATGCGGCGCGCGTCAATCATCGGGGCAAACAGTTCGTCACCCTCGATTTCGCCCGAAAACATCACCGTTGTGGCCAACAGCTCCAGAGTGTTGACCCCGATAAGGGGAATGTCGAGGGCATAGGCAAGTCCTTTCCCCTCAGACAATCCGATGCGCAGGCCGGTATAGCTGCCGGGGCCCATGCTGACCGCCACCGCGTCAAGATTGATTTCCTTCTCGCGGGCAAAGTCGAGGCAATGCTTGATGTAATCGCTCAACAGGGCGGCATGATTGCGTCCATGCTCGTCCTCGCGATGGGCAAGCACCATCCCCTCGGCTGTCAGGGCCGCCGAGCACACCTCGGTCGAAGTCTCTATATTAAGAATAACTGCCATTGTCTATATCTTATTTCTAATTACAACGCAAAGGTATATAAAAAATGTGATTTTTTACGCCGGTTTCATTAAGAAAGTCAAGACTTGTCAACGCAAAACCCGCTCACCCCTCTGCAACTATTTTAGATAATTCCGCGTCTAAAGAGAATAACCACCAGACGTAATCAATGTTTTGCAAATTATGAAAAATTGGAATCATTTTATTAATGGCTTATTGGGAGCAGTTGTTTACATTGCAAATTCATATCTTCTTCCTGACTGGAATCATTTTCTCGTCGGCGTGTTCACCGCTGTAACCTATGTTGCCGCCTATTGGCTTATGCCCAAGAATTTAAAGATAGGTATTCGCGCATTAATCCCCACGGCACTTGCCATAGTAGCCGCCGCGACAGTCCGATTCGTTTGCTTTTAGAGGGCGTCCATTTTTGACTTATGTTAAGATTTAGAGAAGATTTTCGAGCCAATTTTTATTTGCACAGGTGGTGGAAGTATTGTATTTTTGTAAAAAAATAATGTTGTAGAATGCTTTACTCAATGACAGGATTCGGAAAAGCGGTTGTCGAGATTCCGAATAAAAAAATTACAGTTGAAATCAAGTCGCTGAACAGCAAGCAGATTGACATCGCCGCGAGGGTTCCGGGTGTTTATCGCGAATGTGAACTGGAAATACGCAACATCATCGCGCGCCGCCTCGAACGGGGAAAGATTGACGTGACCGTGAGCGTCGAAACCATTGCCCCGGATGCGACCATGCGCCTCAACATCCCTGTCATGGCTGCTTACAAGGCTCAGATTGAAGAAATGTCGGCATACCTCGGCATACCACTCCCCGACGACTGGTATGCCACACTTCTGCGTCTGCCCGACGTGATGAAGTCCGAGAGTCAGAGCGAAATTGACGAGACCGAGACCGAGGCGCTTTATTCAGCTGTAAACAAGGCACTTGACTCTCTTGTAAACTATCGCCGCGCCGAGGGTGTCAAGCTGGAGGACTTTTTCACGCGCCGCATCGACAATATTTCGGAACTACTTTCTCAGGTACCGCAATACGAGGTGGAACGCGTTGCCAAAATACGCGCACGCATCTCTGACACGATGGAAAAATATGTCACCATCGACTTTGACAAGTCCCGTCTTGAGCAGGAGATGTTTTTCTACATCGAAAAACTCGACATCAACGAGGAAAAACAGCGACTGGCCCAGCACCTCTCCTATTTCCGTGAGACTCTCGCCGCGCAGGCCGGACAGGGCAAAAAACTCGGGTTTATAGGTCAGGAAATGGGGCGCGAGATCAACACCCTCGGGTCAAAGAGCAATCATGCCGAGATGCAGCGTCTCGTCGTCAGGATGAAAGACGAACTTGAACAAATCAAGGAACAGGTCCTCAACGTCATGTAACAACGTCATGGAAGGAAAAATCATCATCATATCTGCCCCGTCGGGGTGTGGCAAGTCGACCATTATCAACGCCATCCTCGCCAAAGGCGAAATCGACATGCAGTTTTCGGTCTCGGCCACGAGCCGCGAGCCGCGCGGACAAGAGGTCGACGGAACCGACTATTATTTCCTCACCCCCGACGACTTCCGCGCCCGCATCGAGGCCGACGCGTTTGTGGAATTTGAAGAAGTCTACCCGGGACGCTACTACGGAACGCTGAAAAGCGAGGTGGAACGCATCACCGCCGACGGCCACAACGTCATTCTCGACATCGATGTCAAGGGAGGCGTGAATGTCAAGAAACTCTACGGCGACCGTGCCGTCAGCATTTTCATCGAGCCGCCGAGCATCGAGACACTCCGCGAGCGTCTCACGGGCCGCGCCACCGATTCGCCGGAGGCGATAGAGCAGCGAGTAGGGAAAGCCGCGCTTGAGCTGACCTATGCCCCGGCCTATGACAACGTGGTCATCAACGACAATCTCGATGCAGCGATAGCCACAGTCGAGAAAATAATCAAAGACTTTGTCAGCCGATGAGCGGCGAAAAGACCATAGGGCTGCTGGGGGGATCGTTCAATCCCGTCCACACAGGCCACCTGATGCTTGCGAGCTATCTGCAACAGTGGGGCGGCCTTGATGAAGTGTGGCTCGTGCTGTCACCGCTCAACCCCTTGAAACCCAACCCCGAAGAACTGCTGCCCGACATGACGCGCCTCAAGATGCTCGACATCGCGGTCAAGAGCGTTCCGGGAGTAGAGGTCTGTGACATCGAGCTGACCATGCCGCGCCCTTCCTATACCATCAACACCCTGCGGCTGTTGTCAAAGCGTTATCCGCGCCGCCGGTTCAAGCTGATTATCGGCAGTGACAACTGGCGCAATTTTGAGCAGTGGCGTGAAAGCGAGGAGATTATATCGGACTACGGCGTAATCATCTACCCACGTCCCGGCTACCCGGTCGGACGCATATTTGTCGACGGGGTCGACGTGGCCAACGCTCCCCAATGTGAAATCAGCAGCTCCTTTATCCGCTCGGCAATCGGCCGAGGGAAAAACATGAACATTTTCCTCCCTCCGGGCGTATATGACTACATACGGGACAACCACCTGTATGAACGCAAACCGTAAATTATTCAAAACATGTCACTACCCACCAATACCCTCGCCTTTATCGGGCTTGCCAACGAGTTTTGCCAATCACTTGAGACTGCCCGTGAGACGACCCGCGAAGAATTTGTCGACACCATGCTCCGACTGCTACCGCGCCTCTACATCTCGGCGACCGACCTGTCACTTGACCCCCTCGTCGAGGAGTATGACGAGCCTTATCTTGAAAGCCTTCTCGACGAAGACTACTATGAGTCAGTGCGCCGCAATATCGAAAACCTCATGGGTCCCGACGACCTGTATCTCGAAGTGTTTGAGGACGACATGAAGTATTCCGACACACCGATAGCCGTCAGCATCGCCGAAGGTCTCTGTGACATGTTTCAGGTTCTCTACAACTTCATCGGCATGATAAAGGATGCGCCCGAGGAATACATCACACCCGCCATCATCGCCGTCAAGAGCGAATTCGGGGCCTACTGGAGCCGCCCCCTCTGCAACCTCCTCCGTGCCCTCAACCACCTCAAATACAACTCGGAGGAAGAAAAAGAATAACAGTACCCCTGATTCGCAGGGGATAACGGTATCTAAGAGGTCGTTTAAAAACAACCTCTTAGAGGGCGTTTCATAACAAAACAGCCTCATGGTTAAATTTTGAAATTAATATCTAAATGAAGTTACCTTATCCTCATGGCAGCCTCTTTCGTTACCTCGTCATTACACCTCGGTCACATAGCCACAGCTATGCTCCCTCTGTGTAATAACGAGTTAACTGAAAGATGCTACCACTTCGGATTAACATTTGTTATGAAACACCCTCTTAAATTTACGTCTCCCCTATAAACAGACTATTCACCAAAACGGACAGCGGTGAGATTTGCCGAGTGCAATCTCACCGCTGTGTGTATGTGTCGTGGAAACGTGATTATTTCATGCTCGTTTTTTCACCGGGTGCGAGGGTAAGGCCGACTGACCGGCCGTTGACGTTAAGGGTCGTATTGCCACCGGTGAGGGAGGTTATCACGTAATCGGTCACGCGGCCGTCTTTCCAGTCCATATCGACTATGAAACCGCCACGGGCGCGGAGTCCCTTGACACGGCCCTCTTTCCACCGGGAAGGGAGCGCCGGCAGCAGTGTCACCGACTCGGGGGTCGATTGCACAAGCATCTCGGCCACACCGGCAGTGCCACCAAAGTTGCCGTCAATCTGGAATGGAGCGTGAGCGTCGAGAAGATTGGGATAGGTGCCGCCGCCACGACGCGCATCGGGCCCCTGATAATTGTCGGGACTGACATACTGGAGCAATCGGCGATACATGTGGTAGGCTTTTTCGGCCTCCGCGAGACGGGCATAGAGATTTACACGCCAGCCGGTGCTCCAGCCGGTGGTGTTGTCTCCCTTGATTTCAAGTGTGCGCGCTGCCGCGCGGGCAAGTTCGGGATTCTCGGCGAGTGTTATATGCCGGCCGGGGAAAAGGCCAAAGAGGTGGGACTGGTGACGGTGGGTCGGGTCTTGGTCCTTCCAGTCGTGATACCATTCCTGAAGATTGCCGTTTGCACCGATCTGATAGGGCATCATGCGGTCAAGCGCATCGGTTATCTCGGCTTGCAGTGCGGCATCCACCCCGAGAGTCTTGGCGGCATCGCGGGTGTCCATGAGGCACTGGCGGATCATGGCAAGGTCAGATGTCGCGCCATAAAGCGTCGCGCCGTCATAGCCGTCGGGGAGCAGGTAGCGGTTTTCAGGAGAAGTCGAGGGAGAGGTAATGAGGTGGCCGTCTTTTTCAATCATCCACCCGAGACAGAACTCGGCCGCGCCTTTCAGCACAGGGTAATATTTTTCGAGATAAGCCTTGTCACGGGTAAAGAGATAGTGTTCCCAGATGTGGGTGGAAGTCCACGCACCGCCCATGTTCCAGTTGGCCCACATGGGGTTGTCGTTGTGCATACCGATAGGGTTGGTCATCGCCCAGATGTCGGAATTGTGGCCGAGACACCACCCGCGGTCAACACCGTAGTAGGCGGGAGCTGTACGCGCGCCGGATTCCGACAGGTTGGCAATCCAGTTAATCATCGCTGTCTCCTGAAGTTCGCCGAGGCCGGTTGTCTCGGCAGGCCAATAGTTTTCTTCTACATTGATATTGGTTGTATAGTTGCTGTTCCACGGGGGTAGAATGTACTCGTTCCACAATCCCTGCAAGTTGGCGGGGACACCGGGAGTGCGCGACGACGAGATGAGCAGATAGCGGCCATACTGGAAGTAAAGTTCCTCAAGGTCGGGGTTGTGCTGTGAAAAATCGGTATAATTTTTCAACTGCACGTCGGTAGGGAGGGCGGCAATCTCGGGCGCGGTCGTTCCGAGGTCGAGCGTAACGCGGTCAAACAGCGAATGATAGTCTTCCTGATGGCGCGCAAACAGTTTGTCATAATTCATCCCCGACGCAGCCTTGATGCGCGCGGCGGCAAGACGCTTGTAGTCACGTCCTTCCTTTACAGGGTCGCGGTTAAAGCCGTTGAAACTGGTGACATTGGTCAGATAGAGGGTCAGTTCACGGGAGCCTTTCACATCAAGAGTTCCATCAGGCGACATCGAGACAGCTCCTCCGTCAGGCACAGCTTTTACCATTGTGCAGAAATGCACCCCTCTTTCCGGATCATACTGCAACCTGTCATCGCTCGCCACATATCCGGGCAATGACTGATAGGCACAGTATCCGACCGAGGTTATCGTATTGTCTGTAACCGAAACCTCATGGGGAAGCTGGGACCCGAGCGAAATCACACCGTCAATGCCACCGGGAAGTGACGAGGTGATTTTAATCACAATCACCGAGTCGGGAGCCGAGGCAAAATAGGATGTTGTGAAATTGCGCCCGTCAAGACGGTAGGAAGTGGTGGCCTCTGCGTCGGCGATATTGAGCGAGCGTGAGTAGTCGGTCACTTTCCCATCATGGTTGCGGTAGTCAATCGTCAGAAAACCGAGCGGCTGATAGTTTTGGGAATAATGTCCCTGCACTTTCAATTGCAGGCTGTCGGCGGCACGGTAGTCCTCACGGTCGAGCGCGGCGCGTATCTCAGGAATATACTTATGGGCGTCAGGGGTCGTCACTCCCGATTCAGGCTCGCCGGTCCACAGGGTTATATCGTTGAGCGAAAGACGGTCCTGCTTGATTCCGCTATAAATGACAGCACCCAAGTTTCCGTTGCCGATAAGAAGGGATTCTTCAAAAAAATCGGCCGGGCGGTCATATTTCAATGTCAAGTCGTTGGCTGCGGCCGTGACAAATGCCGCCGCTGCCAGTGCAGCGCAAATGGTTGCTTTTCGTGTCATTATGCGTTTCTCTGTGTTAAGGTTCTAAAGTGCCAAGCTCGCGAATAGCGCCTGTGAGAGGATTGAAGTGAAGGTAAGATGGAGCTTTCTTGTTGGTGAACAACGCGGGGTCGATGCCAAACACGACACCGAGCTGGGCGACATCAAAAGTCTTCCCGACAAGCGTCTCCCCGTCAAATTCCACCTTGACCTGAGCTGTTCCGGGAATGCGATAGGCTACGCCCCCCTTGGGAAAGGTCTTTTCAACCCCTTTCTCGTTGACAGGCAATTCGCCGCGAGTGACAGGAGTAAAAGAGAAATATATCGGGTCGCCTGAGAGATCGTCGGCCTCCACAAGCCCATCGACAGCCGACAAGCGGGCGAAGACAGTGCGTTTTTTAGATCCGTCTTCAGGAATTGTGACGGTATAGGTGCGCACTTCGACCGATGTGGAAGTCGTCCCGAGGAACATCGCTGTCAGCGCGGCCTCCTGAGCATCAAGATTGGCCAAGGCAAGCTCCATCGCCTGTCCGTCAGAGGGCATCGCGTCGGCTTGTCCGGCGATAATCTCGTTGCGGTTGCGACGCAGCTCGTAAATCTTGGCGGCGGCAAGCTCGGCCCGTTTTGCCGACGAGCGGCTCTGCAGCATCTCCTCGGTGACAGCCTGACGCGCTACCGGCAGCTGCAACACAGTCGGTTGAGCCTCGACCGCCTCGGGGAGCGGGGTGGTCACAACGGTGGCATCGTAGGCATCGTCATTGATTGACAACGGGAAATTGCGGTCGCTGACCATGACGTAGGTATTTGCCCCCCCTTTCAACGTCACAAGGTAGCGTTCGTTTTCATCGGGTACCGCGGTAGGATTCACCACCGCCTCGGTTACGCGCCACGATGTCGACGATGCTGAAATCGGGGCTGTATTGAGATACTTTTTTGCATACTGGTAAAACTCACCCGGGGTGTTGACAGTCTTTTCGACAGCGAGAGTGACTTCAAAAGCCGTCAGCGGCAACGTGTATATCACGCCATACTCATTGGTCTTGTTGGCGGTCAGTTTGCTCGTGGTCTGAGCCTGCATCGACAATGGGCCGAGCAACAGGAGAGCAGCTGAGATGGGAAGAAATAAACGGTTCATGGTCATGTCTGATATGATAGGATAAGAGAGTTTTAATAGTTAAGAATCTTCATGATGGCTTTCCCGACACATTCAGCGATGTCAACCGCCGTCGTCCCGTAGACACCCTGCTCGGCGGCAGCGATGTCACCGGCGAGCCCGTGGATATAGACACCGGCCACGGCGGCAGTCTCGGGTTTGTAACCTTGCGCGAGAAGCGAGGTAATGACCCCGGTCAGCACATCACCGCTGCCGCCGGTCGCCATTGCGGGACCGCCTGATGAATTGAAGAATATCTTGCCGTCGGGGCGCACGGTGGCCGTGCGGTAGCCTTTGAGCACGATAATGATTTTGTAACGTGCCGAAACCTCAATGGCTCGGAGCAGTCGAGACTCGGCCGATGCCTGCGGACCAAACAATCGGTCAAATTCCCCGTCATGGGGCGTGAGAATCGACCCTACGGGAATATGGTCGACAAGCGAGGGGACTTTGGAGATAATATTCAGCGCGTCGGCATCAAGCACCATCGGGCGCTTGATCGTCTTGATGAGGGTCTCAAGGGCACCCTGCGTGGCATCATTAGTCCCGAGACCCGGCCCCACCCCGATTGCGTTGAATCCGTGACGCGGAGTCATGTCGGAGACAAGGATGTCGTGACGGTCAGGGTCAAAAAGCGCCTGAGGCACGGTCGACTGAATAACGTTAAACCCGCAACGAGGTGAATGGACAGTCAACTTGCCGACTCCGGCGCGCAACGCGCCCTTGGCGGCCATGACAGCCGCACCCATCATCCCGTAGCATCCGGCGATGAGCAACGCGGAACCATAGTCGGCCTTGGACGAAAATTTAGCTCGCGGCAGCAGCACACGCCTGACATCCTCGGCCTCGATGAAAAAGAATTTTGTCAATGTCTCGTTTATCGCCTTTGGACTCAGACCGATGTCGATGGTTTTCCACTCGCCGACACATGGGGCGTTATCGGCAAGAAAAAACGCGATGCGGGGAAACTGCACAGCCACAGTAAGGCTGGCATGGACTACATATCGTGAAAGAGTGCGCACGTTCCAGTCGCCGAACATTCCCGAAGGGATATCGATTGACACAATCGTCGCACCTGATTCGTTAATATATTCCACAAGGGTTGTATAACCGCCTGACAGCGGCTCGCGCAACCCCGTGCCGAAAAGGCCGTCGACAATCAGATGGTCACGGGTGAGATCGGGGAAATTAAAACTTCCGGTAACCTCGTTAAGTCCTTGAAAACCTGACGCAAGCAGTTCATCCTTACACTGGCGGCAATCACGCGACAGGCTGTTGCCATGAATATTAAGCAGATATACCTGCGGGGCAAATCCGGTTTCATAAAGACGCTTGGCAACCATGAGCGCGTCGGCACCGTTGTTCCCGGCTCCGGCAAAGATAACGGTCGGTTTCGTAGGCCGCCAACGCGACGTAATCTCCCCGGCGACACCGTCGGCGACACGGCGTATAAGCTCCATCGACGAAATTCCCTCTTGGTCAATGGTTATCCGGTCGATATTTCGTATATTTTCAGTACTGAATATTTTCATACTCGCAAAATTACGAAACAACCACCGTAAAACCAAAATTTATATGAGATTATATTTTATCCCGTTCTTCTTCAATGCCAAAAGAGTCGTGGCATCAGGCGATATTATCAGATTAGTTCCATTACAATAAGACAATAACGGCATATCATCAAGATGGTCGGTAATCACGGTCTCAACATATCCGTCCAAAGAACCGACCAATTCCACTACCCTCTTTTTCTTTATTTCCCCACGATTTTCCTCATAAGAGTCTATATTATCGGTCATTTTTGTCGCAGTAAAATGATCTATACCCAAAACACCAGCAAGTTCTGAAATATAAATATCAGGAGCGGCTGTGGCCAATATGACCTTCTGACCACACGATAATGCGTCGGAGATGATATGCATGACAACACGATTCACTTTTCCCGCAAGCAACTGTGCAAAATTGCATATATCCTCGCCCGATAATGCTTTGTATAAAACAGACATTATACAATATTTCATTTCCCGATGGGAAACCTGTCCTGTTTTGCGTTTAAAGACTGCTTTTGCAACACGCCATGCATCGCCCAAGCGACCACGCATGACAAGCAAACGGAAAGAGTACATCACAAACATGGTCATGGAATTTCCATTAATCAGTGTACCGTCAAGATCCACAACGACAAACGGCTGCGGATTATTCACTTTGAGTCGAGAGACCATGGAAATCTTATCAATGTGGAATTTTTATAAAGATAGTAGTCAGGACACACAGTCGGATTATCAGTCGTGACGGTTATTGCAGCGGACTTTATTTCAACTCCCTGATACCGGCTTTCAATCATTCTCAAGACAGCCGATAACGTCGCCCCGCTGTCAACAGCATCATCTACGACCAAAATTTTAGAATAGTTTCGGCTTTCTAACTCTACCGGCAACGATATGTCAAAAATCTGGCTGCGCCCGTCACTTTTAAACATCATTTTAGCTTCGATAATCCTTAAAAAATCAAGCATTTTTATCGGCATGAATTTCGCAAGGGAGCTAAAAAATTTTTTTTTATTTGTTGACGATGGCCGGTATACCGATATTTGCAACGCCGTCCCGTTATTGAATCCCAACTGCCGGGCAAAAAGGTCTGCAATATACACGCCGCCAGTCCTGATGCCAACCACGGCATCAGGAAGAAAATCATCGACTTTCATTTTCTGAATAATACTCGAAACATATTCAGAAATATCGCTACAACTGACTGTCAGTACCTTCATGTCTAATAAGTCTTTTTAGACAAAAAACGATAGGCTCCACGACCGAGAAAAGAAACCAATACACCGAGTTTGTTTTTAAGTCGCACTTTCGGATTGAACAAACTCCGCAGGCGATAACGGCATATCAGATTCCAGCACCGGGTCTTTATATCTTCATATCTGACATCATCATGCTGTTCAAGCAAGGCAAGGATATTGAAATTGGCACTCAGCCGACGGTCTCTTGCGGCAGGCAGCAACTCGGGATGACGAGACTCCATGTATTGTTCAATCCGTTCTGTAACGGCAAGCGCATCAAATCTTGAAGGAGAAAACGTGTTTATAAAACTCTCCGGATTAGGACGATAGAAGTAGACGATGTCAGGAATGACCGCAATCTTGCCGGCGTTCTCAAACAATCGGTAAAAGATGTCGAGATCCTCATAACGTATTTCCGGTACAAACAACGTATCTTCAGTAAAAACAGATTTATTGTATAGAATCCCCCAGACAGCCGGCACTATCATACCTGTCTGATACAGTGTCTGAGCCATTGCCTCCAGCGGGGATATCATCATATACCGTCCCGATTTATTAAGGCTGTCTTTATCTGCATCAGTATGTTTTCCTATTACAATATCGGCCGATGTTTTACCGGCTATCGCTACAAGCGACATCAACGCGTCAGGGAGCAGCTTGTCGTCACTATCCACAAATGTAATCCAGTCCCCGCAGGCTTGGGATATTCCGTAGTTGCGGGCGCACGAAACACCCCTGTTCCCTGTAGTAAATATCTTCAGTCTTGCGTCACGGTGGGCAAAATCGGTGGCTATAGCAAGTGTCGAGTCGGTCGAGCCGTCGTTAATCAGCAGCACCTCGATGTCACGATAAGACTGGCCGAGAATGCTTGTCAGGCACTCAGCCAAATACTTTTCTGCATTATATGCGGGGACAATCACCGAAATCATACTGTATCGCTATTCGCACAACCATAACGTGTCACTTAATTTAAACGTCTGTTTTAAGAGGTTATTATGTAAAATTTCACAAATAAAAAACCCGGCTTTGTTTTTTGGGCCGAGTTTCTTGTATTTCAGTTTTATAAATATCCCCCTATTCCCGTTTCAGTTTGAAACCGGCAGTGATACCGTCATACTGGTTCAGCAGGGCCGAAACACCTTTTATAGTGCTGTTTCCTGACACACTTCCGACTTTTTCAATTATCGTAATCAGCTTGGACACGTCAAATGTCAGCGACATCTGATTGCCGTTTTTAATCACATAAGCCTCCATTGAGCCTATCTTGATTTTCTTCAATGCCTGAAATGTGAATACGAAGTTGCCGCTTTCCTCGTCGCGCGAGATTGTTCCACTGAGAGAAGTGACGCGCAGTTTAAACGTAAACGTCGAGTCCTCGTTGATGGTAAGTTTCAGCGAGGTCAGTCCGGCCGTCTTGTAATAGGGGGCGAGCTTGTCCTCCACCTGCGAGGCCGCTGCTGCGCCTCCGGCTTTAAGCAGAAGGTTGTCGCTCTTGAAAGTCACGGCAGGGTCGACGTAGTTCCACACACCGGCCAAGTCCTTTACCTCGGTCTTGCCCGAAGTTATGCCGAGGGCGTTTCCGATACCCGAAATCACATCTCCGATTCCGCCACCGGCCGAGGCGGAATCAGACTTTGCCCCGCCGCCCAACAGGTCGCTCAGGTCCCATGCGTGAACTGCCGGAGTGAAAACCGACAGGATAATGGCGAGAACCGCCACTGAAAAAATTCGTTTCATAGTAAAATGTTGTTTTTATCTTCCAATTATTTTGGCAATCACAGCCTTGATGCGGTCAGCCAAGGCATCGGCCTCAGCCATCGTTGCAGCCTCGCTGTAAATCCTTATTATAGGCTCGGTGTTGCTCTTGCGGAGATGAACCCACGAATCGGAGAAATCAATCTTCACCCCGTCAATATCGGTTATCCGCTCACCCTTGAATTCCTCTTTTACAGCTGCGAGGACAGCGTCTACATCAAGGTCGGGAGTAAGCTCCATCTTGTTTTTTGCAATCATGTAGGCCGGATAGCCGGCTTTCAGTTCCGAAACCTTTTTGCCACTCTTGGCAAGGAGGGTCAGGAACAATGCCACACCGACAAGAGCGTCACGTCCATAGTGGGCTTCAGGGTAGATGACTCCGCCGTTTCCTTCACCACCTATAATCGCGCCGGTTTCTTTCATCTTGGTCGTAACGTTTACCTCTCCTACGGCAGCGGCCGCATAGCTGCAACCGTGGGCCTCGGTTACATCACGAAGGGCGCGCGACGAACTCAGATTTGAGACAGTCGAGCCGGGGGTGTGGGCAAGCACATAGTCGGCAATCGAAACGAGAGTATATTCCTCGACAAACATTTCGCCGTTTTCCATCACGATAGCCAGACGGTCGACATCGGGGTCAACGACAAATCCCACATCGGCACGACCGTCTTTCATCAGGTCGGCAATCTGAGTGAGATTTTCGGGAATAGGCTCGGGAGTATGGGCAAATTTGCCTGTAGCCTCGCAATTCAGCTCAATTATATTCTTCACGCCGAGAGCGCGGAGGAGCTGGGGGATAACAATGCCACCCACCGAGTTGACGGCATCGACGGCCACGGTGAAGTCAGCCTTGGCAATGGCATCTGTGTCAACGAGCCTGAGGTCGAGCACCTGCTCGATGTGGCGGCGGTTGTAGGTTTCGTTATAATATACATGCCCGAGAGCATCGACAGGTGCAAATTCATATTCGTCAGCCTCGGCGATGCGGAGAACCTCTTTGCCTTGGGCATCGTTCAGGAACTCGCCATCCTCGTTAAGGAGCTTCAGCGCATTCCATTGCTTGGGGTTATGGCTGGCGGTAAGGATAATGCCTCCGCAAGCCTTTTCGGCGACAACCGCGATTTCAGTTGTCGGAGTCGAGGCGAGGCCGATGTTCACAACATCGAACCCCATGCCGCAGAGCGTGCCCACGACGATATCGTTGACCATCCCGCCGCTGAGACGCGCGTCGCGCCCGACGACAATCACATTGCTTGTGCGGGTGGTGTTGCTGCGGATAAATGACGCGTAAGCCGCTGTAAACTTCACTATGTCAAGGGGTGACAACCCGTCGCCCGGACGGCCTCCGATAGTGCCGCGTATACCTGAGATTGATTTAATGAGTGACATAATCAAATCTGACTTTTATAATAGGTTATCTCATACAGGAACGGAACGACGTTGGAAATCTCGTCGGACCACCCGTCCTGAGATTTTATTATGATATTCACTTTGCTGTCGAGGGGAACATATTTGAGAGGCATCTGAATACCTTCTCCGTAGGTTGCCGAGTAGGTGTTCTGAAAGTCGTCATAAACAAAGTACATCGATGTCGTGCTCATATCCTCGGCATTTCCCGAACCGGTCATGGACTCGCCGGGAACATAGTATCGCAGATTGTAACGGATGAAACGGAAATAGACACGGTCGCCGTCTTCAGCCATCACCTCCTTGTAATCGGGATTTTCTTCCCTGTATTCATCGGGCTGACCAAGACGCAACACCTGCATGTAGACGTTTCCGTCCTCGTCAAGTTTGTAATAGGGCGCATCCTCCCCTATTTCAAATTTATTGTCCTCAGGCACACCGTCAACCACACGGTGATCGGCAAGAAAGAGGTTAACCGCCTTGCTTTCCTCATTGAGAAGATCGGCATAACTTTTAGAGTCGTTACACGAACCCAGCGACAGCGCGCCAAGAAGCAACGACATCACAAAATAAATATTTAACTTTTTCATTATCATATTTTTCAGTGATTATACTTGTCAAATTCAGGCATAATTTCAATCAGGCGGGTAACAGCCTCGCCCAATGTGCCGTGAAACTCACCACCGGCAGCATTAAGATGGCCACCGCCGTTAAAATAAGCCTCACACATCAGGTTGACAGGGAAATCCCCTTTGGACCGAGTTGAAATTTTCACATAATCGGGACTGTCCTGACGCATGAATACCGAATAATTGACCTCAGGGATGCTCAGAGGAATATTGACAAGTCCCTCGGTATCACCCTTGGCATACTCAAACTCTTTCAATTCATCGACGGAAAGAGTTATCAGGGCCGACTTATGCTCGGGAAACATCTTCATCTTGTATTGCGCATAACCGCAGATGCGCACCCGTGACTCGCTCCCGGTATTAAGCACCTGAGTATAGAGGCGGTCCTTGTCGACACCCTTCTTAACCAAGTCAGACACAATCAGATAGAGGTCAGAATCATTGGAATTATAGCTAAAATTGCCGGTATCGGTCATCATTCCCGTAAAAATGCATTCGGCGGCACGACGGCGCACATAGCGGGTCAGTTTCAACTGCCACAACAGAATGTAGAGCAACGCCGAGGTCGACGAAATCTCGGGCCGGGAAATCAGCACATCGGCCTCGATTACCGGCTCAAGATGATGGTCAATGACAACCTTCCGTGCCGACGATGCGTCAAGACAGGGCTGCAGCTTGTCGACCCGCTTGGTGTCATTGAAGTCCATGCAGAAAATCAAGTCAGCATCAGTCAACAGGTTACGGGCATAATCAGCCTGACGCGTGCCTATCACAATTTCTTTCACGCCGGGAAGAAACTGGAGAATCTTGGGCGGACAGTCAGGTGTCACAATCGTCGCCTTTTTGCCCATTGCCAGCAGCGTGTGCCACAACCCGAGTGAAGAACCGATGGCATCCCCGTCGGGCGACACATGACATGTTATGACAATTTTATCCGACTCCTTTATCAAGTCGAGAACCTCAGTCGCCGCAGCGAAATCTATATTATGTACAAACCTTCCGTTCTGCATATAGGGTGCAAAGATAGCGATTATTTCTCAAAAACTGACAATGTATTGCCAAAAACACCGCATTGCACAGTTTTGGAAAAAATTGTAACTTTGCATTTCATTATTAGTTCAAGAATTATGGATTTCCTTCTTCAAGCAACCGCCCCCGGTTCCGGTGCCCGTGCCGGACTTATCACGACCGACCACGGTACAATCGAGACACCCATCTTCATGCCTGTAGGCACTGTGGGCAGCGTCAAGGCCGTGCATCAGCGCGAGTTGCGTGACGATATAAAAGCCCAGATTATTTTGGGAAACACCTATCACCTGTATCTGCGCCCGGGACTCGATGTCCTGCGTCAGGCCGGTGGATTGCACAAATTTAACGGATGGGAACGCCCCATTCTGACTGACAGCGGAGGGTTTCAGGTGTTCTCTCTCTCGGGACAGCGAAAACTGACCGAGGAGGGCGCGCATTTCCGCTCCCACATCGACGGCTCTCGCCATCTGTTCACTCCCGAGGGGGTGGTTGACATCGAGCGTGTCATCGGGGCCGACATCATGATGGCTCTCGACGAATGCCCTCCCGGTACAGCCGACTATGACTATGCCAAGAAATCGCTCGGCCTCACCCACCGCTGGCTCGCCCGCGGCTGGAAACGCTACAAAGAGACCGAAGGGCTTTATGGCTACCGTCAGGCTTATTTCCCCATCGTGCAGGGAGTCACCTATCCCGACCTCAGACGAGAGTCGGCCAAGTTTATCGCTGACCTCGGCGCCGACGGGAATGCAATCGGCGGACTGGCGGTCGGGGAACCCACCGAGAAAATGTATGAAATGATCGAAGTGGTGAATGAAATCCTTCCCGCCGACAAGCCTCGCTACCTCATGGGGGTGGGAACGCCCGCCAATATTCTCGAAGCCATTGACCGCGGTGTTGACATGATGGACTGCGTGATGCCCACCCGCAACGGCCGCAACGGCATGCTCTTTACCGCACACGGCATAATGAACATGCGCAACAAAAAATGGGCCGACGATTTCTCTCCTTTACAAGAAGACGGCCCGAGCTATGTCGATACGGCCTACACCAAAGCCTACGTCCGCCACCTGTTCATAGCCAACGAGTTGCTTGCAATGCAGATAGCCTCGATTCACAACCTTGCTTTCTACCTGTGGCTCGTCGGAGAAGCGCGCCGCCACATTTTGGCCGGAGATTTCAAGTCGTGGAAGACTGAAATGGTCGAGCGGGTAACACGCAGGCTGTAAGATAGATAACAAATTACAGATAATAAATAACAAATAACAGAACCACCGTAATCAATTTCAAATTTCGATAGCAGATTTTTCATCTGTTATTTGTCATTTTTCATTTTTTGAAATGAAACCATTTAAAATCCTTGACGGATACATAATAAGGAAGTTCCTCGGAACCTACGTCTTTGCGATTGTCCTCATTCTGGCAATCACAATCATGTTTGATGTCAACGAGAAACTCGACTCTTTCCTCAAAGCACCGCTGAAAGCCACTATATTTGACTATTTTGTCAACTTTCTCCCATACTTTGCCAACCAATTCAGCCCGCTTTTCACATTCATTGCCGTCATCTTCTTCACCTCCAAGCTCGCCGATAATTCCGAAATTATCGCGATGCTCTCCACCGGCATGAGCTACCGGCGGTTTATGCGCCCCTACCTCATCAGCGCGGCCATCATCGCGCTGGCGACTTACATGCTGAGCGCATACATTATCCCCCCGGCCAATGTCAAACGCATCGACTATACCAATACCTATGTCAAAAACAAACGCGTGGACTATGGCACAAACATCCAGTTGCAGGTCGCCAAGGGACAAATCGCCTACATGAGCCGTTATGACAACACTCAGAAGACAGGCTATAAATTTTCTCTCGAAACCTTCAAGGACAAGAAACTCGTGTCGAGGCTGACCGCGCAGACAATCCGCTGGGACACTCTTTACAACTGGCAGGTGCGCGACTACATGATACGCGACTTTGACGGCACTCGCGAGACAATACGTCGTGGGGCGCGCCTCGATACCGTCATCCCCATCGAGCCGCGTGACTTCCTCATCTCCAAGAACGACCACGAGACAATGACCTCGCCCGCCTTGCAAGAATATATCTCGCGGCAGAAAGCGCGAGGTGTCGCCAATATCAAGTCATTTGAAATCGAAAATCACCGCCGCTATGCCATGACGGCGGCAGCCTTTATACTCACGATTATCGGCATGTCGCTGTCATCCCGCAAGGTAAAAGGCGGAATGGGCATCAATATCGGCATCGGCCTCGTGCTGAGTTTCAGCTACATCCTCTTTATGACGGTCACCTCGACATTTGCCGTGTCGGGCTACACCTCCCCGATGATTGCGATGTGGATTCCCAACATCCTCTACACCATCATCGCCGTCATCCTTTATTACAAGGCCAGCCACCAGTAAGACCTATTTCATAAACACGAAATAGACTGCGAGGATGAGGCACACGAATGCGGCGAAATGGTTCCACTGAAGCGTTTCGCCGCGGAAAAACACGACTGTGAACACGGTGAAGACGACCAGTGTGACCGCCTCTTGAATGACTTTGAGCTGCATCAGCGAGAAAGCGCCACCGTTTCCCTCATAACCGATACGGTTGGCAGGAACCTGACATGAGTATTCAAGCAGCGCTATGCCCCATGACACAAGGATTACCACATAAAGCGGCGTATCTGACGTGAAAACCTTCATCTGTTGCAATTTCAGATGACCGTACCACGCAAAAGTCATAAAGATATTGGAGACAACAAGCAGTCCCACTGTCAGCCATGCATTCATTGTGTTTAAATTTTTTCGCCCGCAAAATTACAATAAAAAATCGAAATCAACGTACTTTGGCATAATAGTGGTCAAAATAGTCGCTGAAAATTTGATTGAACCGGAATCGTTGTTGTTTATTTTGGCCTAAGCTAATCGCCACATTACCATCACATCGCCCTGCGGGCTCCTGAGTTTTGGTTGATGCCGATACCCCGCATTCCGCTGCGCTCCATGCGGGGTTTAACACAATATCGCCCTGCGGGCTTCGACAAAATTGTCGACTTATTAGACTTATTAGAAATATTTTTGTCTGAAAAGGTGTCTTTTATTTTTGGCATTATCCCCTTTATATAATATCTTTGCAATCTAATCCTCGTAATCTAATCCTCTATATTCAAGCGATATGACACGCGGAAAAACGACTTGCCGGATTCTTAAAGAGATTCGCCGACAGATAGCCGAGGCCAATGACATCGAGTTTGTAACCTCGGAATGTCGCTATCAAGGCGACTGCGCGGGGACTTGCCCCAAATGCGAGGCGGAAGTGCGTTATCTCGAAATGCAGCTTTCGGCCCGACGCATCGCGGGAAAAGCAATTGCCTTTGCCGGAATCTCCGCAGCTGTTTTGGCGGGAATCGGCTCCACTGTCGAGGTGTCAGCCTCCGCAACGGAATCTGTGTCGACCGGCAACGAGGATAAAAAACGTGCCACTACGAGAGAGGAAGTTGTCGTCGGAGATATCGATGTTCAAGAGGAACTTATGCGTCAGGAAGGGGATGACTACATTTACAATGTCGTGGAACACAAGCCGCAATTTCCGGGCGGCGAAGTAGCTTTGCTAAAATATGTAGTCGACCAACTACAAATACCATCAGCCTGCTTAGAGTGGTCTTCGGCAAGGGTAGTAGTAAGATTTGTCGTGACTAAAACAGGCGAGGTCGGGCGCATCGAAGATGTAAGGTCTGCAGGAGAGCCATTTGATTCGGAGGTTGTAAATGCTGTTAAAAAACTGCCTAAATTCGTTCCGGGGAAAATGGGAGACAAGCCGGTCAATACTTGGTACATTGTGCCCATACAATTAAAATTAAAAAACTCCGATCATCACGGTTCAAAATAGGCTACTTCACAGGGACGATTTCACCGGTGTCAAGGTACCATATATAACCTCTGACCGGCGTGGATGGGTACATGTCGCGCAGAAGTGACATGTAGCGGCTGACCTGACGCGCGTAACGGGCCGGACGCTCGATGCCGAATTTATAGTCAATGACATCGATTGTCCCATCGGCAGTCCACACCACACGGTCGGGGCGTTGCGAGTCATCACTGCTGGTAATGACGGGGCGTTCCATCAGCAGGCGTGAAAATCCATTGAACCACGAGCTGACCCCGGGGTCATTGACACGGCGGGTAATGAGGTCCAATATTTCATCGGCCTCGCTGTCGGGAATCATTCCGGCCCGGGTTGACTGGCGCATGGCCCGGGCGATGTCGCGTGGAGAGCGGATGCGCGACATGAGGTCGTGAAGAATTATTCCGCGCTCGCGGGCAACGGTGATGTCACGAATCGAGTCAATGCGGGTATCGGCCCACAGGTCGGCACGGTCGTTGGCATAATAGTCGGTCATCTCTATCGTCTCGGCCGGTTCCATAGCCGTGGGCATCTCTTTTTCCTCATGAGAGGGGCGGCACGGGGAGCCGAGAGTCAGCACATCCCCCTCGTACATCTGCAACGGGATGAAGGGAGACAGGTGCCGGTCACGGCTGCTGTCAATCCCGGCATTGTGTTCAAGAGTGACACATGTGTCAGGCGTGGCTTTTTCGACAGCACTGAACAGAAAACGGTTTATGGACGACTCGCCGACATCGTCGGTCAGCGTGACGACAAGCTCGTCGACGGCTCGGGTGAAAGCAACATAAAGCACGTTGAACTCGTCAAGGAGATTTTCGCAGACATACTGTTCATATTGCCCTCTGACGGGGGTCTCGGCAAGGGCCGAAGAACACGACAGAGGAATAAGCGGCGGCACGATGGCCGGGTCTATTCCGGGGAAAACGCCGACGGTATCGAACCATTTTATGTCACCCGATTCGAGGCTTAGTCCGGCAAACGGAATATGGACACATTTATATTCAAGACCTTTAGCCTTGTGTATTGTCAGAATGGTTATAGCTTTCCCGTCAGGAGCACCCGCCACAGCGACTTTACTCCCGGCGCCGTCCCACCATTTCAGAAATGCGCTGACATCGGCTGCACCGCGGTCGCTGAAATCAGCCACAAGGTCTTGAAAGGCAGTGATAAATATATTGTCGCGGGCAAGGTCGTCGGGTGAGATATACCGCGATATGATGCGCTCAACAATGGATGTCAGGTTCACACAGTCCATATCGGTCACCTCCATCACCAGTTCTTCGACCGAATCGGGAGAATGAATGGCCCCGTCAAGAGCCTCGGAAGGAGCGGCGCCCCGACTGAGCAGATACTCGTAACGATTGAGCAACCGGGCAATCTCGCGACGGGACTTGCGTGAAGGAGACGAGACAAAGTCGCTCGAAGAAATATAGCGCAACACGCTGACGATAAGCCTGACCGAGCGACAGCGCGAAACGAGCAGCGCGTTATCGGAGACAATGCGCATTTCCCTGAAAAGCGGGTCAGATGCACCCCGTTCAAGCAGATAGTCAATCACGTCAACACCATCCTTGCGACCACGCACGAGAATAGCGATGTCGGCAGGCCGATACCCGGCCTGCAGCTCGCGGGCAATCTCGTTGCCCATAATCTCAAGCGCGGCCCGGCGAGGCTCATATTCCTCCGAGCCATCGCTGTCAGCTTTTACTTTTTTCCCTGAAATGCGTGACAGTTTCACATATCCGTGATGGTCAGAATGCTTTGAAGAAACAAGCTGCGCCACTCCGGCATACTGCTCGGAAAACCCCATCTCCGAAGCCATCAGGGTGAACAGCGTGTTATTGAACCTCACGACCTCGGCCGAACTGCGCCAGTTGGTATTGTCGGCAAGCAGCTCGCCACGCACTTCGGCGTGACCGACGACATCGTTATGGACATTGCTGATAAGCGACGGGTCACTGCCACGAAAACGGTAGATACACTGTTTCAAGTCACCGATGACAAGATTGTCATTGTCGGTCGCAAGGCTCTCGTTGAGCAATGGGCGCAGGTTGTCCCACTGCATACGCGAGGTATCCTGAAACTCGTCAATCAGGAAATGGTTGAACCACACTCCCACGCGCTCATAGACAAACGGCGTGTCAGCATCGCCGATAATGCGTTTCAGAATCGAGTTGGTGTCACTGAGCAGAATGGTTTCGTGTTCCTTGCGATAATCGTCAATCGATGAGTAGACGCGCGACAGCAGGCCGAGGGTGTAAAGATTTTTGCGGACACAGTTGACAAACTGATTTTCTTCCATTATGACTCTCATTGACTCGACAGCCTCGATGATGAGTGCGTCTATGGCCTGTGTGCGGAGTGAAGATGTTTTTCCGGCTGCGCTATAGGCGTTTTCAACATCAAGAAGGATATTCTCGCCGGTCTTTCCATAGCCGCTTTTATGATATCCGCCACCGTTAATCCATTTATTCAACAGATTTACAAAATTTGCCGTCACGAGTTTCTTCTTGTCAAGGTCGGCAGCAACGATTGCGGCCATAGCGCCGGAGCAAGCATTCAATGTCCGTGCCTTGTTGGCCGCCGCGATACGGTTCAGCTCGCGGGCAAATTCCACAAGGCGGTCACTGTCGCCAAGATAGGCCATCATGGACTCATAGTTGAGCATGAACGTCTCATTGGACACATCGTCGATGAACTGTATCAAACCGCTGTGCAGCTCCGAGTCCCGATTAAAAATATTAAATGAGTATCCCTCGTCGATAAGCGATTTCATGTAGGCTTTGAGCCACGCCGTTATCCGGCGCGCCTCGGGGTCATCCCTGTGGTTGAGGTCTTCAAAAAGACGGTCTACCGAACTTGCAATCACATATTTGTCATCAAGTTCCACGTCATAGCTGCCTGTCAGCTCGGCCTCGCGGGCAAATGTGCGCAATATGACTTGGAAAAACGCGTCAATGGTGCTTATGTGAAAGAAATTGAAGTCAAAAAGGAGGTCTTTCAGAGCCTTGGCGGCCGCCTCGCGCAATTCATCGCGCGAGCATCCGTAAAGATTCATGAGATAGTCACTGTAAGGACTCTCCTTGGTCCAGCCGGGTTCCAGCCGGGCAATCACTGCAAGCTCGTGGATTATGCGGCTTTTCATTTCCTCGGTAGCCTTGTTGGTAAAGGTTATGGCGAGAATCGACCGATGCATTTCACGGCGGGAACGGTTAAGACGGTAACGGCCGTCCTCGCCTTTTGTACCGAGAACGAGAGTTATATATTCACGGGCGAGAGTAAAAGTTTTTCCCGACCCGGCTGAAGCCTTGTAGACGCGAAGCATGTTAAGTCATTTGAGATTACATTCCCTTGACGCGGGTATAGCCGAGGGTTGCAAGAACACGTCGCACGTCAGAACGGCGGTCGCCCTGAATCAGAATCTCGCCGCCGCGGGCCGAGCCGCCAGTGCCGAGCTTTGATTTCAATGTCGCGGCAATCGAGGCAAGCTCGTCATCGCCGCATGTAAATCCGGCTATAATAGTAGCGGTCTTTCCACCCCTCCCCTTGCGCTCAAGCACAATTTCGAGTACGGGAAGTTTGGTTGACGGCACGATATCGGTTTCATTTACCGGCTCCTCCCCCTCGGGGAGCGAATGCCTAAGGGCATTAAGGCTATCTTTCCAGTCCATAATGTCAGAATTCCAATGACAGTGAATCAGGTTCTTCCTCGGTAAGCGAGGGGGGATTGTCAAGTGTCCCGGCGATGGTAGCCAGCATCATGACATACTTGTCGTCGTCCCGTGGCAGTGACGAATAAAACGCCCGGGCCGAGTCAGGGTTCACGGCAAAAGCCTGCCGATAACAGTCGACAGCAAGATCAACATTGTCAGTGTCGTCGGTGCGGTCACTCAACTGCATGTACAGGATTGAAAGACGGCCAAGTTCCGACACCGCCATCTGGCTGTCACTGCGGCAATCATTGACAGCGCGGCAGAGGTGCAGGGCTGCGTCAACGTCATTGGCCGCTATGGCACTCTCGGCCTCGGAAAGCCGGCCGGCTACACGCGACGAGCTGTCGCCGCAAGCTACAAATGCAAGAACGCATCCGACCCCTGATAAAAACATTAATATCTTATTTTTCATAGCCTTTCCTTGAATCATTTGTTGCGGCGGTGGTACATGTATTGGATTCCCTCATTTTCAAGTTCAAGATTCATGTCATTGAACATCACGATGCGGCGGGAACTTTTTACCGGGAATTCCCCTATCGACAGGCTGTCACCATCCCATTCCAGCGTGGCCGGGTCAAGCTGTGCCGTAAGCGAGTCATTGACCACGTCCCAAGTTCCACGCACGGCATAGGTCAGCACCCCCGGCTTGATGGCGCGGAACAGGCAAGTCCCGTCGCCGTTCAGCTCCATGACAGGCTCGTCCTCGGATATTTCAGGGATATAATAATCACCCACCATCTTCTTGGCTTCGGGCGAAAGATGGCTGCATGATGCCAATGACAGCAACGAGGCCGCTATAACAGGGAATATCAACTGATGCTTCATGAAAGCAAAGGTAGCAATTCTCCCGGGAAATACCAAATCAAAATCAACGTCCTGACACCTGTATTCGTTCGACCTTGTAGGTCACAACCCAGTTGTCCCCAAGGTTAATGTGAAGGTTGCCGACTTCAGTGGGGCGCACCGACAGTGTCCATGTGCGGTTGCGGCGCATGACATTGGTTTGTGCGCCGGCTCCAAAGCAGCTCGGCTCACGGTTTCCGGTGACGACAAAATTATAGGTTTTCCCCACGCAGAGAGTGCCTGTCTGCGGCATGGTGTATTTTTCATCATTTCGCAATGCCGAATTGCTGAATGACGGAATGTAGATGTGACGGCCGTTGCGGTAGCTTTCAAGGTAAGGCTTACCCTTGATACCGAGTATCTTGATTCCGGCAAATATATAGGGCAGCGTCAGAAACGTCGCTTTGTCGAGCTTGTCGGGCACAAGCTGGTCGGCAGGGTTTTCAGGCAGATGAGTGAACAGCATCCACGAAGGGTCCACGTTGAACCATGTATCGGCCTGATGTCCCGCGCCCCATGTGGGATCGGCAAGAATTGTAAATTTACCCGCCTCGTCCAGCACCACTTTTACCCATGCATGCAAGCCGGTTGCCGAAGGGTCCTCGCGGCTCGTCTTCGCATCCCCGACAACCCGATAAGCCTTGATGCCGACAGCATGGGCAAGCTCGCAAAACAGAAGCGAATAGGCATTGCACACTCCCGTGCGGCGTTCATAGCAGGTAGCCGCATCATATATGGTGTAGGTATAATCATAAGTGATGTTGTCACACAGCCATCGGTAGATTGCCCGCGCCTTCTCCATGTTGGTGCGGCATCCGCTCACTATCGGGGCGGCAATAGCGGCCCAGTCGTGAGCGGCCTTGGTGGTCGCGGTCTGATTCCAAAACATAAGGCGAGCCACTGCGGCCGAATCGGTCAACACCGGCCCCGGAACGTCGTCAGAGGCGTGTGTAACAGGATTTTCAGCAACGGCGACCATTGCGAATAATGCGAGAATGAGTGTGTAGATTAAGCGCTTCATTGTTGTTGTGATTGGTTAATGCAAAAATAACACATCAGCGGCACAATGTCAATAGTGAGGAGAGATTATTATGTGAAAATATGAGGTTTCGTGTTGAATCATTGAGAACTGAACAGCATGTATCTGTGTTATTTAATGTGAAATGATATTTCATTTATCAATTATCGCTTATGGGCCATCATCTGTTGACAATATTGTTATGGACAGGAATTGCGGCATACGTTCTTGTCGTTATTGCCGCCGTGGTCGCCGTCGTCAGGCAAAACCGCAACCCGGTCAAGGCCCTTGCATGGATAACGGTCCTGATATTGTTTCCGGCAGGGGGCATATTGCTGTACCTTTTCGTAGGGCAAAGTCTCCGTAACACCCGGATGCTCTCGCGCCGCAAACGCCGCCGCCTTGCCTTGGCCGAAAGCAACGAGCCGTCCCGAGGGAACCAGACGCGCCTTTCGCCCGAAAACACGAGGCTTGTCAAGCTGATTGACTCCCTCGTAGGCTCTCATTTTTATACCGGCAACAGTGTCAAAATCTTCCATCGGGGACAGCCGATGTTTGACGCCCAGTTTGCCGACCTTCGTCAGGCCGTCAGCTACATCAATATACAATATTATATTATAAGTGACGATGCCTTGGGACAGCAGCTGAGCGACATCCTCGTCGAGCGGGCCAAGGCCGGTGTGAAAGTGAGGCTGATCTACGACTATGTGGGGTCGTTTGACACAGACCGGGCCTACTTTGACCGCATGACCAAGGCCGGGATAGAGGTTCACTCGTTTTTCCGCATCAATTTCCCGCGCTGGGCAACCCGTGTCAACTGGCGCAACCACCGCAAGGTTGTAATCATCGACGGCAAGGTGGGTTATATCGGTGGTATGAACATCGCAACACGCTATATCGATGGCGGAAAGAAATTTGAACAGTGGCGGGACACAGCCGTGCGCGTTACAGGCCCTGCCGTCGCCGGGTTGCAGTACAACTTTGCCATCGACTGGAGCTTTATGGGCCAGCCTTTGCTCACCGACCCTGTCGACAGCACGGCCGACAGCCCGGACCGGTCAAGCATGATACAGTTTGTGGCAAGCGGCCCCACAGGACGATGGAGCAACATGTCGATGGTCTATCTGAAAGCGATAGCCTCGGCACGACGCAGGATATTGCTGCAGACCCCCTATTTCCTACCGACCGACGGACTGCTCAAAGCCCTTCAGGCTGCGGCCCTGAGCGGTGTCGACGTGCGCGTCATGATGCCGCGCCACAGCGACTCGGCCATCCTGACCTATGCCTCGATGAGCTATATCGAGGCTTGCCTGATGGCCGGAATAAAGATATATCTCTATGAGGGCGGGATGCTCCACTGCAAGGTACTCGTTGTCGATGACGATTTCTCAATGACAGGCTCGTCCAATTTCGACTTCCGCAGTTTTGACCACAATTTCGAAGAAAACATCTTGTTTTATTCCCCCGAAGAAAACCGCGTGCTTGCCGGACAGTTCCACCTCGACATGCGGGAATCCACCCGCGTCAGGGCACCGCAATGGCGGCACCGTCCCCGCAGTCAGAAAATCAAGGAATCGGTCACCCGCCTCCTCAGCCCGCTGCTGTAATAAGAAGGTGTTGCAAAACTCGGTTTTGTCCCGGGTAATATTCAGAGGTTGTTTAAAAATCATTTCGCTTGTCAGAACCGATACTCATTCTGACTTATTTTAACCCTGCAAACAAAATTTAACCGTGGTTTGACTTTCATTATTTATTGTAATCTGCTACCTTTGCAGTTGAAATGAAGCAAATCAGAATTTTCATCACCGTCATAACAGCGTTGACGGCCCTGATGGCATGGGCCAAGGGCCCGGTAGTCGCGTCCTCCTATGCATGGAAGGTCCTGCCCCCTCTCGGGATACGCGAACCGGCAACCATCGACACATTATTATACAACTACTACCAGTTGTCAATCCCGGCGCAGGTCTCTCCGGCCTACGCGACCACCGGCAACCTCGGCGCGGCAGGAGAAAACATGATTTTCATGGACCGCAAGCCCGTAGGGGAATTTTTCTTCCGTGACGGTCTGAGGGCATGGCTCCCTTCAATCGACAACCACAAGTTTTACAACACCCGCATCCCGATGACCCTGCTGAGCTACAACACCGGCGGCGGCAAAGAAAACTCACAGGAGCGGCTGAAAATGATATTTTCAGGCAACGCCAACAAGCGGCTGCAAATAGGAGCCAACCTTGATTACCTCTATTCCAAAGGCAGTTACAACTATCAGGCCGCCAAAGGACTCGTGTGGGGACTGTCAGGATCTTACATCGGCGATCGGTATGAAATGCAGATGTTCTATAACCACTGGAACATCCTTAACAAAGAAAACGGAGGTATCACCGACGACCTTTACATAACCGACCCGGCCGAGCTGCAAGGCGGCGTGTCCAAGATAGATGCCAAGACTATCCCCACACGCCTGACTGCGGCCCACAGCCGCGTAGTGGGCGGGGAACTGTTTCTCAACAACCGCTACAAAGTCGGCTACTGGCACGAGACACACGACTCAGTATTTACCGACTCGGTTATAGCGCGCGAGTATATCCCGGTATCGAGCTTTATCTGGACCCTCGAATACAGGAACGGACGGCATCATTTTCTCAACACCAGCACAACCGAGGATGCCGACTTTTGGGAAAACCGCTATCTGTCGTTGAACGGCACCGACGACCGCACTTCCTATTGGTCGCTTAAAAACACATTTGGCATATCACTGCTCGAAGGCTTCAACAAGTATGCCAAGGCCGGTCTCTCGGCATTCGCCACACATGAAATAAGAAAATACACCCTCCAGCCCGACACCATACCGACAAGCGGCCCTGACCGGCCCGAAGGTCTGACGCCCTACCCTTACAGCAGTGCCGTGACACCCCATGTCACGCAAAACCTCCTGTGGGTGGGCGGACAACTGACCAAACATCAGGGCACACTGCTAAACTACGAGGCAACGGCACGATTCGGAATCATCGGCCCCGCTGCAGGAGAAATAGATGTCGACGGAAACGTCTCGACCCGTTTCCGACTCTTTGGCGACACGGTGACAATCATGGCCTACGGAAGATTCAAAAACGAGACTCCGGCCTACCTGCTCAACAACTATGTGTCCAACCATTTCATCTGGAAAAACGACTTCGGAAAAACCCGCAGTTTCCGAGTGGGCGGCGTGTTGAATATCCCCCACACCCGCAGCCGCATCAACGTGGGTATCGAAAACATCCAGAACCACATCTATTTCAACGAAAAGGCCCTCCCCGTGCAATACGGAAGCAACGTTCAGATATTCAGCGCGTCACTCGAACAGAATTTCAAGGCCGGTATCCTCAACTGGAACAACAGGCTGATTCTTCAGACATCGACCGCCGAGAGTGTCATTCCGCTGCCCAAATTTACCGTTTACTCCAACCTTTTCCTCCTTTTCAAGGTTGCGAGGGTGCTTGACGTGCAGTTTGGCATCGACTGCGACTACTACACAAAATACATGGCCCCCGGTTACCAGCCCGCCACGATGACATTTTACAACCAGAACGAAATCAAGTGCGGCAACTACCCGCTGATGAACGCCTATATCAACATGAAACTCTCCAAGGCGAGATTCTATGTACTGTTCTCCCATGTCAACCAAGGCATAATCGGTGACAACAACTATTTCTCGATGCCACACTACCCCATCAACCCGCGCCGCTTCCAGATGGGAGTCTCGGTAGATTTCAACAATTAGCACGACATGATCAGACCATCGCTGAAAATACTCGTCACACTGCTTGTCGCCGTAATTGCCGCGATGTTCCTGCTCAGGGAATGTTCCACGCAGGTTAGAGACAACACACGCAGGTTTTATCCGGGAAACGGTGATACAATCAACGTGGCCATCGAATACTCGCCGTTGTCACTATACCGTTACGACGACACACTGGGCGGTTTCAATTATGACATGCTGCGCATGATTTTGTCCCGGGAAGGAATGAAACTAAAATTCCATCCTGTCGCATCCATTGACGGAGCCCTCGACGGACTGGAATCGGGAAAATTTGACATCGTGGTCGCCGATATTCCCGTAACATCGGGATTTAAAGAAAAATACAGGTTTACCGAACCGGTACATCTTGACCGACAGATACTCGTCAGCAACGACACCACTGTCCATTCACAGCTCGACCTTGCCCGGAAAACAGTCTACGTTCCCTCAGGTTCCCCCGCCGCCGACAGGCTGCGGAACCTGTCCCACGAGATTGGAGACACTATTTATGTCATCGAAGACAGCGGTTACGGTGCCGAGCAACTGTTCATGCTGACTGCCACAGGCGAAATTCCACTCGCCGTCGTCAACCGCGCGACAGCCGTCCGGCTTGCAGCCGACTATCCCGATACCGACATTTCCACCCCCATATCATTCACGCAGTTCCAGTCATGGGTAATGTCGCGTGACAGCACGGCGAGAGCCGATTCTATCGACGCGGCAATCACCCGTTTCAAAAACACGCAGGAATACCGCACACTGCTCCGCCGATACGGAATCAGCGAGTAATTTCACCTCTCGACATAACAGGAAAGCGTTCCCTGCATCACGCAGAGAACGCTCGGGAATAATAATCATCAATTCTAATTATCGGTTATATTTTCTCAAATCGATACCGACAACGCAACTGCAGCCATAAATCTCCATCAGAGAAAGAGATAATCAGCACAAAAAGCCAATATTAATGGAGATAACGGACATTATGGTCAGTCTAAAATTTAGAGAGTTATGAGATTATTGATTGTTTTTAGAGATTATGGAAAATGATTGTTTCTAAGTTATGTTTGTTTTAGAGTATGGTTCAGAGTTACTAAAAAGGAGACCCGGATTCCACATCGCCGCCACGAGGGGTAGAGAGGACGGTTAACGAGACGGGGCCAAACGAGCCTCCTTGAAAAAATAATGGTGCAAAATCAGGGGATAAAAAAGGCTCCCCTTAATCGTGTCTTATGGATATTGTCACAGATTATTTTCGCATTGCAAAATTACTAACTCCCTGATTATTACGCAAGTGCTTTAACTTTAATTCGCCATATTTATCGTGTTAATGTCATTTTAACTTAAAACCGTCCAAAGAGAAAAACACACTTCGGGAAATTGTATTTCTGTTTTACAACCGTTTAATCCTGCGACCCGCTTACAAGTCAGGCTTACAAGTCAGGTCACATTTTCACTAAAAATTGATTAAACAATTTCCACCCGTCTGAAAAAAAATCTTTAAATTTGTGGATTAAACATTGATTCAATCCCATGTCAGATAAAACCAACCGTCAATTTGAGGCCGCTTTGAAGTCGTGCCGCGATATTTTTGAAAAAAAACTCACCGATTATGGCGCGTCGTGGCGCATCATGCGCCCTTGCTCCATCACCGACCAGCTTTTTATAAAGGCCAAGCGGATACGCACTCTTGAAGAAACCGAGGCCATGGTACAGGAAGGCATTCTTCCCGAATTTATAGCCATCGTCAACTACGGCATCGTAGGTCTCATCCAGCTCCGGCTCGGTGCTGCCGACAACGTCGATATTTCAGCACAGCAGGCAATGGAGCTATATGACCGTTATGCAGCCATGACCGCCGAGCTGATGAAAGCCAAGAACCATGACTACGGGGAAGCGTGGCGCGGTATGCGCGTAAACTCTTATACCGACCTGATTCTAACCAAGATTCAGCGGACCAAGCAGATTGAGAGCAACCGTGGCAAAACCATCATTTCAGAAGGAATAGACGCCAACTACATGGACATGGTCAACTATGCCGTTTTCGGAATCATCAAACTGACCGAGGAAGATGGCGCGGCTTGCTGACATCCACGCACGGCTGACTCCGGCAATAGTGTGGCTGCTGCGACTCGCCATCGGCGCGACCTTTATCATGTCGGGATTCGTCAAGGGTATCGACGTGTGGGGGAGCGTATATAAAATCAGCGAGTATCTGACTGTGTGGAACCTCAGCGTGCCAGAGTCAATTATCACAATCGGAGCCGGATTGCTTGCTGCTGTCGAGTTCATCTGGGGATTGCTGCTATTCTTCGGCACCTACAGGCACATGTCAGTGTGGGGACTTCTGCTCATCATGTGCGGGATGCTGCCCCTCTCGGCCTATATCGCTATCGCCAACCCGGTGGCCGACTGCGGATGCTTCGGCGACTTCTGGGTAATCTCCAACACTGCAACCTTTGTCAAAAACATCTTCATCACCGCCGCCCTCGTCTATCTGGCAATTTACAACAACTGCGTAAACGGATTGTACGGCACCTATATCCAGTGGGTTATAGGCGGTCTTGCGACTCTCTATATTCTCATTATCGAGGTCTACGGCTTCAACGTGCAACCCATGCTTGACTTCCGGCGGTTCAGCGAGGGTGTGGAGCTGATACCGTCATCTACCGCCGGTGGCGAAGATGATGAAGACAACGAGGCCGTATATGAATTCATCTATGAGCGCGACGGACAGCAAAGGGCATTCACTGAAGACGACCTTCCCGAAGACACAGCTTGGGTATTCGTCGACCGTCACCTGATTTCAGGAAACGAACATGCCGACGACGGATTCACCATTATCGAGGACGGGGAGGATGTCGCCCCCTACATTATCAGCAACAGCGGCGAGCAGTTTATCGTCACGATTCCCGATATTCACCGTGCCGACCTTTCTTCCTCCTATAAGATAAACGACCTCAACGACTTTATCTCGGGCCGTGGCGGGTCGCTGGTGACCCTTATAGGCAACAGTGCCGAAGACAACGACTACTGGCGCGACATATCGATGGCCGACTACGAAATCTATTCGGCTGAACCTACACTCATCAAGGAACTCGCGCGCGGTAACGTGGGGCTCGTCTATCTCAACGACGGCGTGGTACAATGGAAACGCTCGCTCGCGTCAATCAACTACGCAGCCATGTCGGCCATCACCGGCCAAGACGAAATGCTTGATTTCCTTACCCCCCGCAGTCTGCGCTATCTCAAGACACTGACGGGAATTCTCCTGATAATCCTCGGAGGCATCCTTGTGCTCGACCGCAGCGGGCGGCTTGTAGCTTGGTCTCTGACCAACATTATCAATAAAATCAGAAATAACAAAGACACTACACCGGAACCATGACACAATTTAATACCGACAATTTTTTACTTCAGACACCCGTGGCACAACAACTGTACCACGAACATGCAGCCGACCTGCCGATAATTGACTACCACTGTCATCTCGACCCCGCGATGATTTCCCGCAACCACCGTTTCAGCTCGATTACCGAGCTGTGGCTCGGAGGCGACCACTACAAGTGGCGCGCGCTGCGTTCCAACGGTGTCGACGAGCGGTTCATAACCGGCAAGGACACGAGCGACTGGGAAAAGTTTGAAAAATGGGCCGAGACTGTCCCCTACACCTTCCGAAACCCGCTTTACCACTGGACCCACCTTGAACTGAAAACAGCTTTCGGCATAACCGACCGCCTCAACCCCGAGACGGCACGGGACATTTTTGAAAAATGCAACGACCGGCTGCAAAACGACCCGTCGATGACCGCGCGCGGCTTGATGCGCCGCTACAACGTGGAGGTGGTCTGCACGACCGACGACCCCGTGGACTCGCTGGAGCATCACAAGGCGATAGCCGACAGCGGGTTTGAAATCAAGGTTCTCCCCACTTGGAGACCCGACAAGGCAATGGCCGTAGAAAACCCCGAGGCGTTCCGTGCCTACGTCGGCCGGCTGGCCGAGGTTTCGGGCGTGACCATAAACACCTTCAATGACATGGTCGACGCGCTGCAACGCCGCCATGATTTCTTCGAGTCGATGGGATGCCGCCTAAGCGACCACGGTCTGGAAGAATTTTATGCCGACGATTTCACCGATGACGAAATTGCCGCTATCTTTGCCAAAGTATATGCCGGACACAACCTCACCGCCGAGGAAACCCGCAAGTTCAAAAGCAAGATGCTGCTCGTTTTCGGCGAGATGGACCATGATTCGGGCTGGGCACAGCAATTCCATTACGGAACCATCCGCAATTCCAATACCCGCATGATGTCGCTCATCGGCCCTGACACCGGTTTTGACTCAATCGGCGAATTTGCCACCGCGACCTCGATGGCCCGTTTCCTCGACCGCCTCAACAGCCGTGGCAAACTCGGAAAGACCATCCTCTACAACCTCAACCCTGCCGCCAACGAGGTAATCGCCACCATGATAGGCAACTTTCAGGACGGCAGCATTCCCGGAAAGATACAGTTTGGCTCGGGATGGTGGTTCAATGACCAGATTGACGGAATGCAGCGTCAGATGAACGCATTGTCGCTACTCGGACTTCTGAGCCGTTTCGTCGGCATGCTGACTGACTCGCGGTCATTTATCTCCTATCCCCGCCACGAATACTTCCGCCGCACGTTGTGCAACCTTATCGGTAATGACATCGAGGCAGGACTTATACCCTACACGGGATATGAGAAAGAGCGCGTCGACGCAATGGTGCGCGACATCAGCTATTTCAACGCCAAAAACTATTTCAATTTCTAACCGGCCGCCTAAATCTATATATCATGGAAATCTCCACTTCAATCGAGGCAGCAAAGACAAGGACCAATTTTCGCTGGGTCATCTGCTCGCTGCTGTTCTTCGCTACCACAATCAACTATCTCGACCGTCAGGTGTTGTCCCTGACATGGAAAGATTTCATCGCCCCGGAATTTCACTGGACCGACAGTGACTACGGCACAATCACCGGATTCTTCTCGCTGTTTTATGCCGCGATAAGCCTTGTCGCCGGCAAATTCATCGACTGGATGGGATCGCGCAAAGGCTATCTCTGGGCCATCTTCATCTGGTCAGGCGCGGCTTGCCTCCACGCGGGATGCGGGTGGCTGACGATGAAAATCGAAGGTCTCGAAAGCGTCGAGGCTCTCGCCGCCGTGAAAAGCGGCTCGGCACTGGCACTGTCGATTGCCACGGTATCCGTGTGGCTGTTCCTCGGATGCCGCGCCCTGCTCGCCCTCGGCGAGGCCGGCAACTTCCCTGCCGCAATCAAGGTGACCGCGCAATATTTCCCCAAAATGGACCGTGCCTTCTCCACGGCAGTGTTCAACTCGGGAGCATCGGTAGGCGCGCTTGCCGCCCCCCTCTGCATCCCCCTGCTGGCTCACTTGCTGGGCTGGGAAATGGCATTCATCATCATCGGCGCGCTCGGTTTCGTGTGGATGGGATTTTGGAACACACTATACACCTCGCCCGAGAAATCACGGTTTGTAAATCAAGCCGAGCTTGACTATATCAGGCAGGACGAAGCCGGGGAACCGGCGGCCGAAATCAAGGCCGAACAGACCGAGACAATATCGTTCTGGCGTTGTTTCTCATTCCGCCAGACGTGGGCCTTCATCATGGGCAAGGCATTGACCGACGGCGTGTGGTGGTTCTTCCTGTTCTGGGCGCCGGCCTATTTCTCTGACCAATTCGGCTACGCGTCTTACACCCCGATGGGACAAGGACTGATTTTCACACTCTACCTCATCGTGACCGTGCTGTCAATCGCAGGCGGTTATCTGCCACGCATTTTTGTCGAGAAACGCGGCATGAATCCCTACGAAGGCCGCATGAGGGCGATGCTCATGTTTGCATTCGTGCCCCTCCTCGTCCTCTTTGCACAGCCGCTGGGCGCACACTCGGCATGGTGGCCCGCTGTAATCATCGGACTTGCCGGAGCTGCCCATCAGGCTTGGAGCGCCAACCTCTACTCGACAATCGGCGACATGTTCCCCACATCGACAGTGGCCTCCATCGTCGGCATCGGGACTATGGCCGGAGGTATCAGCTCCTATATAATCTGTCAAGGCTCAGGCATACTCTTTGACTACGGTGCGCGCATGGGTGACGCGTTCTCGTTCATGGGTTTCGCGGGCAAACCGGCCGCCTACATGATTGTGTTCTGCGTATGCGCCGTCTCCTATCTCCTCGCTTGGTGTGCCATAAAGCTGCTCGTCCCGCGTTACAAGAAAATCATCATCTAACTTGAATCCATAAAGTAACCCTTATAAAAATTGAACTGCACCCCCGTCAGTTTCGCATCTGACTGTCGGGGGTGCAGTTCAATTTTTATAGGGTTACATGATTCCGGCATGGTGGAACATCCCGGCATAATAGGCGGCCTTCTTTTCGAGGGCAAGCGGATAGGCCCGGGAGGTTGACGGCATCCTCCATATCTCAAGGCCATCGTCGGCAGTGACCATTTCTCCCATCTTGGGCAACGGCGTGCCGGTTATCCCGGCGATGACACCGGCCGCTTTCTCGCCCGTGGTAGCCACGGTGTGACACCGAGGCATCTTGGCAAGCAAATCATACAGTGCCACCGGCTCGACTATTTCGAGGAATTTGTCAGAGGCGTTCCCTTTCAGCCGGCGCACTCTGTAACCGGTATCATTCATGGCAATACCTTTTTCGTTGAGCAGCTGCTTTATCGCGTCAAGATTGAACAGCTTTGTCCCGCGGTCATAGAGCGCATAACGGTCACCCATGAATATCAACCCCATCATAAACCAAAAGTCGTTTGTGCGGTTGGGATAATAGAAATCCATCGACCACCTGTGACTGCCGGGAGGGAAAGTCCCCATGATGAGAATCTTTGCCCCGTCGGGAATAAAAGGTTCCCAAGGATGCGTCTCTATCTGAATCGTATCATTTTCCATATCTCTAAAACAATGAGACGGCCAAAAAGATTGAAGACACACTCACGGGATTGCTTTTGCGGCGGCGAGAACAGCCTCTGACAGCGTGGGATGGGCATGTATCGAGGCGGTGACGGCATCTATCGTCAACGAGGCCGACATGACGGTCACGACCTCTTGGATTATATCTGCCGCATGGGCGCCGACAACGTGGCAGCCGAGAATGAGGCGCGAGTCAGCGTCAATCAAGATTTTAACAAGTCCGTCAGGCTCATTCATGGCAAGAGCTTTGCCATTGGCCCGCATAAAGGCTTTCCCGGCCTTGAAATTCAATCCTGATTCACGACACTGTTCCTCAGTCATGCCCACCATCGAGCATTCGGGTACCGAGAACACGGCACTCGGAATCACACCGAGGTTGACATCCGTGCGCCCGAGCGCGACAAGTCCCTGCGCCTCGGCTGCATGGGCGAGCATACAGCGGCCGTTGACGTCACCGACTGCATACAGGCCTTCCGTTCCGGGAACTTTCATGGAATCATCGACCACGACAGCTCCACGGTGCCACTCCTTGACTATCTTGTCAAGTCCATCAGGCACAACAGGCCGACGGCCGACAGCCATCACGACGGCTGCCGCGCTGACTGACTGGGTTTTCCCTTTGCATTCGTAGGTCACAGTCCATTCAGGCGTGTCAATAGCTGTCACGCGGGCACCCGTGACAATGTCGATGCCACGACGTTTCAGAGACATGCGCAACCGCTTGGCAATCTCGCTGTCAAACGACGGCAAAATCTCCTTGCAATACTCGATTACCGTAACTTTTGTGCCGAAAGCCGCGAATATAGATGCAAACTCAATCCCGATAACGCCGCCACCTATTATTATAAGTGACTCGGGGGTGAAATCAGTCCATGACAACAACCGGTCGCTCGTAATGGCATATTCCGCTCCGGGAATATCGAGCGTGGCAGGGCGCGAGCCTGTCGCGACAATCACCTTGGGAGCAGTATAGGTCTCGCCGTTTACCTCGACGGTAGACTCGTCGACAAACCGCGCCTCGCCCGGCACGATGTTGACCCCTTTGAGCAACATCGCTATCCCTTCGCGCAACTGAGCGACAACCTCGTCCTTGCGGGCAACCACCCGCTCCATACTCACCGACGGGGTGACCGGCTCGGGAGCGACACCGAGCTGCGCGGCATCGGCAAGGGTCAGCGCGGCATCGGCTGACCGGCAGAAACATTTGGTCGGGATACATCCGCGGTTAAGACAAGTCCCCCCAAGTTCTCCACGCTCGACAAGAGTGACCGTCAACCCCTCCCCGAGGGCCTCGACGGCTGTATTGTAGCCGCCGGGGCCCGCTCCTATTATTAAAACATCACTTTTCGTCATCGGCAATCATCTGCTGATAGGTTACGACAGGTTTCAGCGCGGCCGCCGTATCGTCGGGGCGGCGCACAGGGGTATCGTGGGGCGCATTCCTGACCGTTTCCGGATTTTCGACAGCCTCGCGGGCAATATCGCGCATCACGGCAATGAACCCGTCGAGTGTCTCCCGGCTCTCGGTCTCGGTCGGCTCAATCATAAGCGACTCGTGGAACAGCAGCGGGAAATAAATCGTCGGGGCATGATAACCGTGGTCAAGCAGCCTTTTTGCGACATCGAGGGTTGTGACACCGGTTGATTTGTCAACCAGCCCGTCAAACACAAATTCATGTTTGCACACACGGTCGATGGGCAGCTTATAGAGGTCTCGCAGCGATTCCTTGACATAGTTGGCGTTAAGCGTCGCAAGTTTTCCGGCCATCATCAATCCCTCGCGTCCGAGCGTCAGGATATAGGCAAGCGCCCGGAGCTCTACACAGAAATTACCGAGCCACGACGACACGCGGCCGAGCGAGGTTGTCTCGTTGACTGTCTCAAACTCGCAGAAAAGCATGTCGTCACTCTTGATGACACGCGGATTGGGCAGAAATTCCTCCAACCCGGCGCGCACGCCTACCGGCCCGGCTCCGGGACCGCCCCCTCCGTGAGGAGTCGAGAATGTCTTGTGAAGATTGATATGCATCACGTCAAATCCCATGTCGCCGGGACGCGCCACACCGAGCATAGGGTTAAGGTTGGCCCCGTCATAGTAGAGAAGCGCGCCTGCGTCATGCACCATCTTGGCAATGCGCGGGATGTTGTGTTCAAAGAGTCCGACCGTGTTAGGATTGGTCATCATGACGGCAGCCACGGTATCGTCGAGAAGCGCGGCAAGCGCATCGACATCCACAGTCCCGTCGGGCAGGCTCTTTACCTCGACCACTTTGAGACCGGCGACGGCGGCACTCGCGGGATTGGTTCCGTGGGCCGAGTCGGGCACAATCACGACATTGCGTTTCTTGTCGTTGCGGCTGTCATGATAGGCGCGGATTACCATCAGGCCTGTCAGCTCGCCATGCGCCCCGGCATAGGGGTTAAGCGTGAACTCGGCCATGCCGCCGATTTCACACAGGAGTTTCTGCAACGTGTAGTAGGCACGGAGACATCCCTGAACGCTGAAATCATCCTGCAACGGGTGAATGTTGCGGAACCCCGGCATCGAGGCAACCTCCTCGTTGATTTTGGGATTGTATTTCATCGTGCATGACCCGAGCGGGTAAAAGCCGGTATCGACCCCGAAATTGTTGGTCGACATGTTGGTATAATGTCTCACCACTGTCGGCTCGTCAACCTCGGGAAGGCCGAGAGGCTCTTTCCGCAGCAGTTGCGACGGGATTGCCGACAATGCGTCGGCAGGCATCCCGGGAAGGTCCTCCCGTTTTACATAACTGCCACGACGGCCTTTTCGCGACAACTCGAAAATGAGTTGGCCATAATATTTTCTATTCATAGCAGCATCAGGTTTAGATTTCAACATTGGCGACCGGGGCATCGATAATTTCCCTGACGCGCTCGATGTATGCGTCAAGCTCGTCAAGGCTGCGACGCTCCGTCACACAAATCATTATCTCGTTATCGTCGAGTATCAAGCCGGGGAAAATCCCGCCGAGATTGTCGAGCGCATAATTGTCAAAGCGTTCCGTGTCAAGTTTCCATTTCATCACAAACTCGTTGAGGAACGGCTTGTCGGGATATTTCAGCTCCATCGCGCCGGTTTCTTCAAGGCGCTTGGCGAGATAATGGGCCTTTTCACACGATATTTCGTTGACCTCGCGCAACCCGTCGGGTCCCGTCAGCGACAGGTAGACGGCGGCATAAAGGGCCATCAGTCCCTGATTGGAACAGATGTTGCTGGTTGCCTTGTCGCGGCGGATGTGCTGCTCGCGGGCCTGAAGCGTAAGTACGAAGACCCGCTGGCCCGACGCATCGGTGGTCGCGCCGACGATGCGTCCCGGCAATTTGCGCATCAACGCCTTGGTGCAGCAGAGGTAGCCGAGATACGGACCTCCGAAACCTAGGGGCATACCGAGCGACTGCGCCTCGCCTGCGGCAATGTCGGCACCCCACTCTCCGGGCGACTTGATTGCACCGAGTGCCGACGCGGGCGCGGTCATGATGAGCAATGCTTTTGCCGCATGAACCGTGTCGGCCACGCCGGTATAGTCTTCAAGAATACCGAAATAGTTGGGGGTCGGGAGAATGACAGCGGCCACGCCGCCGTCGGCAAGCATTTTTTCCATCTTGACGAGGTCGGTGACTCCGTCTTTCTCAGGTATATTGTCGACAATCACGCCGTGATAGCGGGCATAGGTATAGAGAACTTTCCTGTAAATGGGGTTGAGTGTCTTTGACACGAGGACTCGGTTGCGTTTCTTGGCATGGGCGACAGCCATCAGCATTGCCTCGGCCAAAGCTGTCGTGCCGTCATACATTGACGCATTCGACACCTCCAGCCCGGTCAACGATGCCATCATCGACTGGTACTCAAAGATGTATTGCAGCGTCCCTTGCGAAATCTCGGGCTGGTAGGGCGTATAGGCCGTGAGGAATTCAGAGCGGGAAGTAATATAGTCGATTACGGCCGGGGCATAATGGTCATAAAACCCGCCTCCGGCAAAGCACGTCAGCTGGGAGTTCTCGCCGGCAAGAGCCTTGAAAAACTTCCGCACCTCGTCCTCGCTCATGCGCGGCAAGATGTCATAGTCCCCTTTCAGGCGCAGGGAAGCAGGAACGTCGGCATAAAGGTCGTCAAGCGACCCTACACCGCACCGCTCAAGCATCGCCGCGATATCCTCGGGGGTATGGGGGAAATATTGGCTTGACATAAATCAGATTTTAAACTTGGTGTCATATTCCTCTTTGCTCATCAAGTCGCCGAGTTCCTCGGGATTGGTAAGCTCGACCTTGATAATCCAGTTTTTCATCGCGTCCTCGTTGATGAGGCGTGGATTGTCAATCAGGTGCTCGTTGACTTCGATCACAGCACCGCTGACCGGCGAAATCAGGTCGCTGGCAGCCTTGACACTCTCGACCGCGCCGAAATCCTCTCCGGCAATGACATCGTCGCCGGTTTCGGGCATGTCGACATAAACCACATTGCCAAGCTCGTTCTGGGCATATTCTGTAATACCTATATAACCTACGTTGCCTTCAACGTTTACATACTCATGAGTTTCTGTGAAATAATACATATCCTTGCTTTTTTTAATTGTCTGACTCTTATTTTTTGTAACTCTTTTTATAAAACTTCCTTGACACGACGGTTGCAGGGAACACCTTACGGCGAATTTTCACCTTCAACTGTGTACCCATCGCGGCATACCGGGTGTCGACAAGAGCGGCGGCAATGCTTTTGTCGACCGAGATTCCGCGATAGCCGGTGGTCACATGGCCGATTACCTCGTCGTTGTCGTTCAGCACCTCGTATCCGTGACGGGCAATGGCGCGGTCGTTGATTTCGAGGCCGACAAGTTTGCGCGGAGCACCTTCGGCTTTCTGCCTCATCACGACCTCTTTGCCGATAAACGGCTCGGGCTTGTCGAGCTTGACAAACATTGACAGACATGCTTCGACAGGAGTAATGTCGTCGGCCAGTTCGTCGCCATAAAGCGGAAGGCCCACTTCAAAGCGCAACGTGTCGCGGCATCCGAGGCCGCAAGGCACGGCTCGTCCCGATTCCATCAGCTCGTCCCACAACTGCCGGACAGTCGCATGACCGGCATATATCTCAAAACCGTCCTCGCCGGTATAGCCTGTGCGGCTCACAAGAATGTGTGCACCGTCAAGCTCACTTTCCTTGAACGTGTAAAACTCAAGTTCCCTGCAGGCGATTCCAAGGACCTGTTCAAGCACCAATTCGGCCTCAGGCCCCTGAACGGCAATCTCTCCGAGGTCGTCGCTGAGATTGATGATTTCCACATCAAAACCGGCGGCGTTCCCTTCAATCCATGCCACATCCTTGTCAATGTTGGAGGCATTGATTACCAGAAAAAAATTCTCGTCGCCACGCTTGTAGACGAGAAGGTCGTCCACAACGCCGCCGTCGCGGTTAAGCATCATTCCGTAGAACACTTTCCCGACAGGGGCGCCGGCGACATCGTTGGAAAAAAGGTAGTTGACAAATCGCTCGGCATCGTGTCCCGAGATATTCACCTCGCCCATGTGGGATACGTCAAAAACGCCGCATCCACGACGCACAGCTTCGTGTTCCTCGACAATGCCGCTGTACTCGATGGGCATGTCAAATCCGGCAAACGGGCTCATCGTCGCGCCCAATTCCACATGCCGGTCATGGAGACAAGTCTTTTTCATGATATACTCTATATTTTTATTGGTTGTCAGTTATCAGTTCTATTAACGCCGCTGTCGACAGATTGTGGATAACCCGCGAGACATCAATGCCGCCGAGGGCCTGCGAGAGAGCCTCGGGAGAACATTCCACCCCTTTAAGCCGGTCGAGCAATCCCGAGTCAAGGTCGGCAAGAAGGAAAAAGTCGCCTGTCAGATTGACACGCTCAATCCTACCGTCAAGGCACTTCACATCAACGATAAATTCGCCCGCACCGTCGATACGCCTGCTGCGGGCGCGGGTGTTGCGTATGCGGTTAATCCATCCGGGGGCAAAATAAGGCGGCAGATAATCACGCTCCACGACGGCTATCGCATCCTCGCCAAGCGTGATGCTGCTGTCGCCACACATAAACTCACGGGCGCGCCGCTTGAAATCATCAATCGTAAGGGACGGCAAAAGGGGGCGCACGGTCGTGACACGGCTCTGAACACTTTTCACGCCCGAAGACTCGAGCTTGGCACGCGACGGGGTCAGCACTCCGGCCATCAGAACCGGGTCCATGTCCCACAACATTGTGCCATGCACTATACTTGCAGCCGGGAGATGATAAAAGGCATATCCTGACACTTTCATGCCATCGACGAGGATGTCGTTGCGGCCAGTCGCCTCGGCATTCAGTCCGAGAGATTGCAAGAAAGCGGCGACTGCGCCGGTATAGCGTGAAAACGTGCTCGCGACATTGCTGTCGTCGTCACGCAGGGTGACATAGGAAAACATGATGTTGTTCATGTCGGCCACCACTGCCCCACCCCCGCTGCGGCGACGACACACGTTCACCCCGTGTCGGCGGCAGAAGTCAAGGTCGACCTCTTTGTCGACCACCTGATTGCGGCCACAGATAACGGTAGGCTCGACCTGCCACATGAAAAAGTATTCCTCCCCTCTGCTGCCGTGAGCGGCGATATATTCCTCTACGGCAAGATAGAAAGGCAACGGCCTACAGTCGGATGGTAGTTCAACATACTGCATATCGATGTATCTTTGTTTCTCAACAAAGATAGTCAAGGCTGGCGAATTCACAAAAAAACAGGAGTATGTTGTTCAACATACTCCTGTGATGGATTCGTCGGTCAATTCAGCACAAAGCCGGGAATTGTGACGGGAAGATTCCTTTCAAAATGATAGCAACGGGCAAACTGTTTGACAAAGTCAAGCGTGCTGCGGCGTGGCCTGAATGCTGTCGCTATTTGCTTGGACTCGCCGGCATTTGCGGTCTCAATTGAAAGAGAGATAGTGGATGAGGTAGAGATTTTCTTCATAGGCACTAATTTTTTGGTTGAATTATCTTAATAACGCCACATTAGCGCCCTTTATTGTGAAGATACTTCAAAAAGTCTCACCTGCTGATACTATCTTTCAAGAGACTTGCACAGGGCCTTATTGACTGCGCTGACCCTCGGGACATCGATCTTCACGACCTTGCGGTCATAGGTCATCAGGCCGTTGACCTCGCCTTCGACATCGGTTGTCTGGGTATACACAGCTCCTGAAATTCCCTTGTCGACAAGTCCGGCAAGTTTATCGGCATAGTCAACATATCGGTCTGTGACTTCTTGCGGTGATTTGAACTCGATATATCCCCAGTTGCGCTCAGGCGACTAGATGTGACCTTCTGACACCATTCCGATTCCGCCATACTCCCCGATAACGTTGACACGCTCGCCGTCATAAATCAGTATGGACGGATCGGGATAATGATGGATGTCAAGGATGTCGCCACAGTGGTAATAGTTGCCGCCGCTGGCAGGATTGACAAGCCTCGAAGGGTCATAATCCTTGGTCCAGTCAGAGATTTCCACAGTCTTGAACTGCCCCCACGCTTCGTTAAAGGGCACCCACGTCGAGATGCTCGGATGGTTGTAGAGGCAATCCATGATTTCTTTCCATTCGCGACGATAGCAGGACTCGCTTTCAGCCGAGCGAACAATTTCGGGGCCGCTATAAAACTCGCGCGGTTTCCATTCGGGCCCACGGTCTCCGTTGGGCATATCCTGCCAGACTATCATGCCGTTACGGTCACAATAGGCATACCACAGCTCAGGTTCTACCTTTACATGCTTGCGGATCATGTTGAATCCCCACTCGCGGGTGCGATCGACATCTGATACCATTGCCTCGTAGGAAGGAGCGGTATAGAGTCCGTCGGGCCACCATCCTTGGTCAAGCGGCCCAAACTGGAATATATCCTTATTGTTCAGCTGCATCCGCATAACCCCGTTGTCGTCACGGGCGGTTGAAAACTTACGCATGGCGGCATAACTGTTAACTTTGTCAATTATCTTTCCATTCTCAATCAATGAGATTTCAAGATCATACAGTGCAGGCGACTCCGGCGACCACAGCTTTACGTCGTCGGGCATCACTATATCCACCGGCAATCCGTTGGCACTCCTGCCCGAAGCTACCTCTGCACCGTCATACTTAACGATGACCTCGGTCACACACCCTCTTGAATCCTCTGACGAAGGGGTGACATTTATGCTCAACCGGTTCTTGTCAATGTCGGCAACCGTTTTCAACGACGCGATATGGTTCCGGGCCACCGGCTCAAGCCACACGGTCTGCCAGATTCCGGTCACAGGCGTATACCAGATTCCTTCAGGATTGCAGTGTTGCTTTCCGCAGGGTTGGAAACCACGATCGGTCGGGTCCCACACTCTGACCACCAGTTCATTTTCGCCCTTGGATTTCAACGCAGGGGTTATGTTTAATCCGAATGGAGTATAGCCGCCCTTGTGACCGCCTACTTTAATCCCGTTGACCCACACTTCGGCCTCCCAGTCAACAGCACCGAAATTCAACATCACGTCGCGTCCTTTCCATGAAACGGGGACGGTAAACGAGCGACGATACCACAATGACCGGTTCTCGCCAACGGACTTTCCGACACCCGACAGGGCTGATTCGACGGCAAACGGGACAAGGATTTCGCCTTGAAATTTCTCAGGCTTGCGGGAATCGGCGCCGACAATGGCATATTCCCACAATCCGTTGAGGTTTTTCCAGTCGGCGCGTTCCATCGTGGGGCGCGGGTACTCGGGCCACACATTTTCAGGGTCGATATTTTCACCCCACTCGGTCATGATGTGTCCCTTTACAGGAGAATAGGCCATCGCCACGGGAGCGACAGCAATAAAAGTCGATAATAATATACTTTTAATAGTCATGTCTGATCTCATTTAAGCAGTGGCAGAAGTTCTTCGCGGGACACGATGATGACGCTGCCGTGTTTTACCTCGGGAACGTTGCTGACTTTGGTGTCGGGGACGAGTTTCCAGTCGGCCTTTTCAATGTCGCTGCATTCGACGTAGGACAGTCCGGCATCGCCATTGAACTTGTCAAAGTAACCGATCCAGCCTTTACCGCCGATTTTCGGGAATACCGAGGGGCCTTCGACCTCCACGCGATAGTCATCGGGCAACAGGCGTGTCGTTCCGACAAACCGTTCCACTGACGGGTCAAGGCTGCGGGTGGTGGCACACAGGATAGTCTTCTCCCCGTTGCGCTCATCCTTGTAATAACCGTAGAACGTATCACCTTTCTTGACCACAGTCAGGTCAATGGCTGTGAATCCCGGGTCAAAAAGGGGCCGCGCGACGGTAAACGATTTCCAGTCACGGGTCGTGGTGACATAGTGCAGCTGACGGTCATCTACACGCGACGACCAATAGATATAAAACGTGTCTTCCTCGGGAACATAGGTAAACTCGGGTGCCCAAGCATTGGGTGACGAGGGGCGGCCGTCTTTCCCGTCCATTACATAAATCTTGCCGCTGTCAGTCGTGGTGCCGCCATCGGCAGCAACCCAGTTGACAAGGTCGTCGGACTGCCAGTGGAATATTGCGGGATTGTCCCACCCCCATGTGTGAACGACATGATAAGTCACTTTCCCATCGCGCTCGACGCGGTTGAGAAACGGGTCACGCATCCACACCCGGTCGTCATAGGCCTGAAACACCGGCTTGCCGCCGTTGGCCTCGTTCCAGTGAAGGCCGTCGGCGCTCCAAGCATAGAAAAGATGCTGGGCCGGCGATGTAAAATAGGCCATGAGGTAGAGACTGTCGGGGAGTTGGGCTATATCGGGAGCTGCGGCCGAGGCTGTAGCCGCCATACCGGCAAAGAATGCACCGAGAATTAATTTTTTCATGATATGTACAATATTATAAATGTGAAACGTAATGCAAATTTAACACTTAGCCCCATCATATAAATGCTCTATATGACCAAAAAATATAACAAATATATCAAAAGAGCCTCTGCCGGTGTTGACAGAGGCTCTTTTGATATATTTGAAAATTGAATTATCGCGGAAGGACGTTGACGGTCAGTTTCTCATAGGCACGCTCAGCCTTTGCACGGGCCTCATCAACGCTGTCGGCTGTCGCGAGAATCACACCCATGCGGCGATGACCCTTGATTTCGGGCTTGCCGAAAATACGCATCTGAACGCCGGGTTCCTCAAGCACCTTTTCGAGGTTGTCCATTTCGATTTTATCAGTGTCGCCCTCGACTACGACTGCGCGCGAAGCCGAAGGACCGTAAAAACGGATAGCAGGAACGGGAAGGCCGAGAAGTGCGCGGGCATGGAGGGCAAACTCGCTCATGTCCTGAGAAATCATCGTCACCATGCCGGTGTCATGGGGCCGGGGTGAAACTTCGCTGAAGATAACGTCATTACCTTTTATGAACAATTCCACGCCGAAGATTCCGTAACCGCCAAGCGCGTCGGTCACCTTGCGGGCAATCTCGCGGGCACGCTCGATGGCAAGATTGCTCATCGGCTGAGGCTGCCACGAATAACGGTAGTCACCGTCGACCTGAATGTGGCCTACAGGCTCGCAGAAACAAGTCCCGGCAACCGAGCGCACCGTGAGCAACGTGATTTCATAGTCAAAGTCTACAAAGCCTTCGACAATGACACGGCCTGCGCCGGCACGTCCGCCTTCCTGAGCGATGTGCCATGAACGGTCAATGTCATCGGCGCTCTTCACGACACTCTGGCCATGTCCGCTGGAACTCATGATGGGTTTTACGACACAGGGAATCCCTACCTCAGAAACAGCCTGACGGAATTCTTCCTCGGTCGAGGCAAAGCGATAGGTCGATGTCCTGATTCCGAGTTCTAGCGG